>Ga0366808_1084_pt1 | contig 13678 bp, 10 predicted proteins | sample TotcelN113001M13_FD_207020 | JGI IMG/M metagenome (GOLD analysis project Ga0366808, IMG submission 207020) | Enriched cells from coal bed in the Powder River Basin, Montana, United States - Total cells N11 rep3 HSBNCT.N11.300.1.M13 ... | reverse complement strand
TTTCCTTTCGATTGGTGTTCACGACTCCTCTATCTATTTGAGCTCTAAAAAACAAAGGCGGCGGGGATTTCTTGTCCTTCTCAAAGTCCATATCGTAGAGCATGAACCCAAGATCCCTTGTCTCAGTAATTGGTTCAGCTTTCTCTTCTTCCGGGTTCTTAATTAAACGAAAATCGCATGCAAACTCACGGCAGCCTAAATATGGTCTATGAAAGCATTGACCTTTCTTCGCTCTCCGCTCAAACATTGCAGCATACTTTGCTTCAGATTCATCTAACCGAATACTTTCTGCCCGTTCCTGCTCATCCGCCCAGATACCCTCCTGCGCCGGACGATTCTCCTTACGCTGTTCAGGAGGTATAAAGCCAAAGTGCCCATAAATGCGGTATCTGACATCTCTTAGAAAAAGTCCTGCCCGTTGCTGCCTTTCATCCTCGATAAAGATTCCCATTGGGGCTCCCAAAACACCCTCCATCTGTTTTGCCGTGGGGGCCGGAGCCACCTTTCCAACCTCATTTCTACGCACACTGATCCATTTGATTGGGTTAAGCACCTCGATTTTTGTGACATTCCACCGAATGGCCGGTTTCCACAAAATAGATTCAAAAATTGCTCTGGCTGCGGAAGGAGTCATCACATCATAACTTACTCGCTCAACTTTCATTTCCGGGCGAGTAAAGCATGCGTAGTCCCCCCATACTTCAAGACACCAAATATGCACTGTTATCCAACTCCTCCCTAAATCATATATTTTTCTGGATCATACAAATCCTCATCGATAAGTAACCCTATTTCCTCTGAGTAACTCAGATTGGACGATGTAGCAAAAACCTGTGGGAATATCTCTTCTATAGCTCCTCGTCGGGTTAATTCGCTAAATTCATTGTCATAAACATTCACGGTATATCGCTGCAACTTCCTTAATAACCAGCGGTCAGGACCTTTCGAACGCAGCAAATCAATGTATTCTCCGCCTTTACCGTACCGAACAAATATGGTTTTTTGCTGACCATCATCGATAAACTTAAATTTATTAGCTGCCGTCCTAAAATATATACTGCACTCCTTTGGATCGTTTTCAGAGGGGTTCAGCAAGGTCATTATTTTTTCTTTATCTAAAGAATTAGCTTTCCAATACAGTTCAGCAAAATATCGTTCAAATGACTCATATCCTGTAATATCCATGTCATTTGCCAAGACCATACCCCGTGTAGTATCCGCAGCTTTGCGTAGAATTCCATTTGGCACTTTTCTCGGAGAGTTAAAGACGATGACCTGCCCCATATCTCGTTTGCCCTCTCTATTACATCGTCCCGCCGCTTGAGCAATTGAATCTAATCCTGCAAGAGCCCTATAAACCGCAGGAAAATCCAAATCTACGCCCGCTTCCACGAGTTGCGTACTAATAACCCTAACAGATTGCTTTTTCCTGAGTTTGTCCTTAATCTCCTCGATTATCTCGCTTCGATGCTGACCACACATTAATGCGGATAAATGGTAAGTGCCGACCGGCATTAACTTATGCAGTTCCCGACAGCTTTTACGATCTGAAACAACACATAACACCTGTTCATACTGCCCTAATTCTTCTGCAATCTCTTCCCAAGTTGACACAGATTGCATATCACTGGGAAATTGAATTCGATTTCTGATAAGAGATTGATAAAGTGCCGTCACTTCTGACTCACTACCCATGATTTCCTTGACATCTTTTAACCCTTTAAAAAATTGCCCATCAACCATTCTTTCTTTAAATGCCGGTTGAGTTGCTGTAGATAAAACAAAGCTTACCTGGTAATGGTCAACCAACAATTGCATCGTCTCAAGTATCGGAGTCAAGAAATCGACTGGGACTAATTGAGCCTCGTCTAAAACAATCACTGAACCCACTATGTTATGTAACTTGCGACACCGGCTGGATTTTGCGGCAAAGAGTGATTCAAAAAATTGCACGGAGGTCGTCACAATAATCGGAGCATCCCAATTCTCTGAAGCTAAGCGTGATTGGGGGGTAATGTCATCTACATCTAAACTCGAGTGATGTTCAACTACTTGGTCTTCTCCAAGAACATCTCGAAAGACATTCGCATTTTGTTCGATGATGCTGGTATACGGAATAACATAAATAACCCGCTTAAGGTTGTATATATTGGCATGTTCGAGAGCAAAAGCGAGACTGCTTAATGTCTTTCCTCCACCCGTAGGGACAGAAAGTGAAAATACTCCTTGCTTTTCTTTCGCCATCCGAACACATTTATTGCGAATGTCTCTTCTAATCCTATTTACTTTCGTATCTTCAGCCTTATTATCTAACTTCTTACTATACATATTAAATCGTTCAAGGAGTTCAGATATCGAACAGTAATCTCCTCTATTGCGCGTTTTATCACTATCCATATACTGCTCAGTATCTAAAAAGTCTGCATCAACCAAACAAGAAAAGAGCATCCTTATCCATAGCGATAAATCCAATCCCCTGCTAAATCTCCGCGGTGGAGACGCTGGCTTTGCTTGACGAATGGTATCTACAAATTGTCTTTCTATTGCATTAATATCCTTTACTTGGCCCTTCTGAAATTGAAGAGAAGTCTGCCCAGCCCCCTCAGCACTTGACCAATCAGGTAGCCCTGCATGGTGCCCAGCAATACAATAAGCCATAATTCGCCCGAACTCTTTACCAAAGAGCTGTTCGGTTAACTCTGCCCCGTGAATTGCATGTGGCATTTTCCCATGTTTATTTTCAAGATGGGCTTCTTCATCATAATAGCCACTCTTTGCACATAAGTACTGTTGCCAAACAAGCCTTCCCTTTCCTGCGTCATGTGCAAGACCAATAACCCTTCCCCATGTACCTGACCCAAATTTTTCGGCAAAGCTTTCGGCTAATCTTGCCGTTCCAGTAATATGCTCCGTCAATGTATGAGGGGGCACCCAAGACTCATCATTCTCTTTTCGTACGTGAGCAATTAGACCCTGGCCAACCATCAACGTTCTCCCTCTCATCCCAATTTCATTATAGATACAACTCTGAAATCCAAAATCCGGATAATTTTACTACATTCTCCCTCTTTACATCCTATTCCTTTCCAATAAAAAAATATTTTTGAAGGAATTTCAGCCACATATGACTCCCTGAATATTAAAAGACTCTTCCCTGCCATTCTTGCAAGGAAGAGTCTTTTCAACCCTTACACATTCTCCGCAATCCAGTAAATCAGCTTCTCTGTAGCCTCCCAGCCCAGGCAGGCATCCGTAATCGATTTGCCATAGATATTCTCATCGATATCCTGCTTGCCTTCCAGGAGGTAGCTTTCAATCATCAGCCCCTTGACCATGGTCCGAATCGAATCATCATATTTCCGGCTCATTAACACTTCTCTGGCAATCCGGGGCTGCTCAGCATAACGCTTCATGGAATTGGCATGGTTGGTATCCACGATAATTGATGGATTCAGCAACTCCAGCTTCTCATAGCGCTTAGCCGCATGGATCAGGTCTTCATAGTGATAGTTCGGGATATTTCGGCCATAGGAATCCACCGCTCCTCTCAAGATGGCATGGGTGAGCGAATTCCCCGAGGTTTCAATCTCCCAGCCATTATAGCTGAAGGTATGCCCTTGCTGCGCTGCAATGATCGAATTGAACATCACTGTTAAATCGCCGCTGGTAGGGTTCTTCATACCCACCGGGCCATCGACCCCGCTCACCGTTAAGCGGTGCTGCTGATTTTCAACGGAGCGTGCTCCGATCGCAATATATCCCAGGACATCCTCAAGATAAGGGTAATTCTCAGGATAGAGCATTTCATCTGCAGCGGGCATATGGAACTCGGTCAAAGACCTGAGGTGTAATCTTCGGATTGCTTTAATTCCCTCGGCCAAATCCGGCTTCTTATTAGGATCCGGCTGGTGGGCCATTCCTTTATACCCCTCACCCGTGGTACGCGGTTTATTGGTATAAATCCTTGGAATCATTAGAATTGAGTCCTTCACTTTTTCCTGAACCCGGGCCAGTCTTTCAATATACTCACAGACCGAGTCCTCATTATCGGCTGAGCAGGGACCGATGATCAGGATAAAGCGATGATCTTTATTGTCGAAGATGCTCCTTATTTCAGCGTCTCTTTGTTTTTTGATTCCCTTGATATGATTGGGCAGCGGAAGAAGCTCGATAATTTCTTCGGCACTTGGAATTCGTTTAAGATATTTAATACTCATTTCCACCCCTCCATTCGATTCGAGTAATTATTACTTTAGTATAAGTTTTTTCTTCTCGACTTGCAATGTCAGGGGGCATTATCCCAGACTACAAAGCGACCCTCGTCAAGACGAGGGTCGCCAAAAAACTCTTTTCTCTTTAATTATTTCTATCTCGCTGAATTAAGCCGCTTTATTGGATTTGTTATCTGCAGGGTTGGAAACTTTGAAGATGCGGCCTAGAATCGCAACTCCACCAATCAGTACAGCAAAGACCAGTGCTAACTGAATTCCATTGAGCGCGATCGGTGCAATCGCAGCTGCTCCTGCAGTACCGAGCTCATATGGAGGAATCATCCAGGTGAAGATATAAGCCTGAAGCATGACGAGGATACCCACCAGGGATGCAAGGATAATACTGTGAACGACAACGGCGCGGAAGATCGGGCCTACTGCAGCTGCACCTTCATTTCTGTCTTCATAGCACGCAGCTGTAGCAACAACGATACTTTGAGCGTCGATCATCTTACCCATAACCCCACCGGTACTGTTCGTAGCGGAGATGAGTACAGGGTCGAGACCGAGCTGTTGAGCAGTAATCTTCTGCATGTTCCCGAAGAGTACGTTGGAGGAGGTATCGCTACCGGTCAGGAACACCCCTAACCAACCAAGCATTGCTGCGAAGAAGGGATAGAGAACGCCGGTTTTGGTGAAGGCAAGACCCAGGATTGCATCGAGTCCGGCGAATTTTGTAATGAAGCCCATACCCATAACCAAACCGATGGTCATAAGAGGTGTAACCATACGAGTCGCGGTCCGTTTAGCCGCCAGTACCCACTGATCCCATTTTAATCCTAAGAAGAGACCTGTCAGAACTGCTGCGATAAAGATACCTGTTCCTGCTGCAGATAAGGTGTTGATCGTAAACTGGGCAGCTTCCGGGGAATTCTTAGGCACAACCGGAGCTGTCTTAACGATAACATTATGCAGGTTCGGAACGTTAAGAACCCAGAATAAAAATTTATTGAGCAAGCCCTTAACTTGAGGGAGTCCCCATAAGAATACAAACAGTGTCAAGAAGGCCCATGGAGTCCAGGCAACAGCCACCTCTTTGGCGCTGTGTTTCTTGGTAACTTTAGCAGGTTCTTCACCTTGTAAACGGTAAATCGTCTTCGGCTGCCATACTTTCGAGAAAAGAATGATCGCGAGCATTGATACAATACCGCCAAGGATATCAACGAGCATCGGTCCAATATAGTTGGACACATAGAATTGAGTTAAAGCAAAGGAGATACCTGCAACAAGAAGTGCCGGCATAACTTCTTTGGTTTCACGGATAACAGCCTTCATATCGCGCTTATCCATCCAAATCATGGTTGCGATAGTCCAGACCGGAATAATTAATGAGAAGAAGGGGAGTTGGCGTCCTGCCATAGCACTGAGCGCCATTTCAGGCAGTCCTGTAATTTTTGCCAAAGTGATAACCGGAGTTCCGATAGCGCCATAAGCAACCGGAGCGGTGTTGGCAATCAAGCAAAGTATTATTAAGGACCTGATGCTTAATGCCTAATGTTTATAGTTATGGTTAATAGTATTGCTTAATTTAATTCAGGCTCTCTATAAATAACTTAATTTGCCGATCCACAAATTCATCCGGTGACTCATGCCCATACTCCGGGTAGACAAGAAGCCGCTTTTCTCCGCTCACGGCCCGATAAAGAGCATGTATCGACGGCGGCGGGCAGGCTGTGTCTTTTAACCCTATGGATATCAAGGATTGCATCTGCTCGCCAAACCAAGGTGCAAAATGTAGGATATCAAAATAATCCAATACCTCAAAAATGCCTTCCTCATGTTTATGCTCCGGGTCAAAATATCGGAAATAATTACTGAGCTCCACCAATGGCCCATCAGTATGGAGCCTGAATCCACCACGAAAATCTGCCAGAAAAGGGATCGCCGCACTGACAGCCTTAACCCGAGCTTGAAGCCCGGCCCGTTCTCCCAAGCCATTAGCCAGTCCGGCTGCTGCAACGGCCAGGCCCCCACCCTGGCTTTTTCCGAATACCCCAAGGCGTTTCTCATCCACTTCAGGTTGGTGGCTTAATGCTTCCACCGCTCTCAGGGCGTCAAGATAAACTTGCCTAAAATAATGATTCTCCGGAGAATCTAAGCCCAGGGTCAGCCAGCCTGAGAATCTACCTGTGGGATAAGACCGCCCGTCTGGTGTCTCCCCGCACTGTCCCCGGACATCAAGGGCCAGAATGGCATAGCCTTGCAAAGCCCAGAGCAGAAGCTCTGAGATCTGACCCCGATTGCCGGAGTAGCCGTGGAAACGAACTAATCCCGGGTACTTAGTTATCGTGCCTGCCGGATTCCCTTCTGAAGAGGCGCTCTTTGAACTATGCTCTGAGCCATACTCTAAGCATTGCTCTGCCAAATTGGATACCGGGCGAAATGCCAGCGGATGAGCCGGTCGAAGATAATAGCCTCTCAAAATCACGCCGTCTCCGGCAGGAAGGGCAGCCTTAAATACTTGGATCTGTTGAAGCGGATACACGATCTCCTCCAGCTCCAGCTTGGCTGCAGCCGGATTATCCGCTTTCAGCCTATCCAGCCAAAAGCGTTCAAATCCTTCCGGACGAGTGCCCGTAGGCTTATATTGTTCCAGTTCCCTTAATCGCTCTTGAATCAAAGTCATTTATAGTCCACCTCTTTATTTGGCTGCAACCCGACGCCATTTTCAACTAGTTTGGTCAAGCATCTAAGCGCCCGTACAGCCGGCGCCCCATCAATAATATCGTGATCAATCAGGACTGTGATATGAAGATATTCCCTGATTTCTATCTTATCATCAATAACTCCCGGTTTTTTAATAATTGAGCCAATCGCAAAACAAAGAGGATGTACACTAACCGGTATCACCCAGCCATTGATCTTGCCGATCATTCCCAACGAGGTTATCATTATCGTGCCCATGTTTTGCTTTGTTGAGGAGGGACTCTTGAGTATCCGCTTCCATATCCATCTTCTTATCGCACCTGGTAAAGAATAATAGAGTTCCATCAAAAACGTACTCTTCTTAGTCCCTCCTAAAACATAATCATCTTTACCCTCAATCGCTTGACTTTGCCCGCCTTTCACTTCCTGATCGATCTCAGCGATACTCTTTGCGTTGGTTCTGCGGATTACATAAGGCAAAGGCACCTTCTGCCCATCAACTTCTCTTTCGATAACAATAGAAATATCTATATCATCGAAAATAACAACCTTTCTCTTGCCTTTCCTGACGCCGTGAATTTCCCTGAACTCCTCTACAGCAAGGCTAATGCATTTGATCAGCCAGGAATTGAAAGAAATTCTCTCCCCAAGCTTCTTTTTCTCACGCAGTAGCTTTCGGGCTTCAGTCACATCCAGTTCAATCAGTGCCTTGATATGATGCTTCTTAAGTCCGACCGCGCCAATATCAATCGTGCCAATTCTGCTGGCAGGAAATTCTTCCACCCTGAATCCGCCGACGTCCTTCATTTTTCATCCTCTTTACTTCTTCCAATTCTTTCGAAAGCCTTTGATAAGGCTTTCTTCAAAGCCCACTAATCTCTGCAAAGCTCATTAGGAAGTTTCAAATGATTCGTTCCTATTTTAGTCCAATTCCAACAGCTCAAATCCAGTTTGCGGATCTATTCTTCTTTGCGCCACCATGGTCAAGAGCTCAAAAATAATAACCTCGCCAATATGCCAAATCTTAACCCCTTCACGGGTGCAGCCCGCAACGGTCTCCTTGCTGCTCCCGAAAGCTGAGTGCAAATGCAATTTCGGAATACCTGCCTCATTTAAAAATAATGTCCCAACCCCAACTGCCTCACTTGTGTCTAATAATTCTGTAACCACGGGACGTGGCTTCAGTGCACTCCCATCTTCCGGTCCAACCACGACTTTACTGTTTAGATCTGCTGCGCCAAGAAAATGAACCAGTGCCGAGCCTATATGATGCTCGGCCGCAAACGTTTCGATAACATCCGGTATTCTATCCCCATGTTCTAATCTCAAAATAAATATTCGTCCTACGCTTGTCTCTGAATATTTCATCAATATCACACCCTTTGTTTTTGTTCTTTAATAAGCCAGGTAACCGCCAAATAGTACCCCAGAATTGGTGAAATCCCATATCCCATTAAAGGTACGGGAAAGTTGCCAAAGCGGGTAGAAAGCAGAATAAGAACGAAATAGCTTCCCAGGCATAAAGAAATCAGCCGGGCATTACGCGGGGGAAATAAAATAAACGGTAATGGGAGTATAGCCAGAGAGACAATTCCCAGACCCCGCCACATCATGCCTGTGTTGGCAGCCATATCTATAATTCCTTCAACGTAAGGTACCGGAGGTAAGTCATCAATTAATATCCAAGACAGGAGGCAGAGCAGCGAAGCAAACGTTATAACGCTGTAGCGATAATATCTATTCCGGGTCTTACTTAATAAAATAACAACCACCGGGACAGTAAATGCAGTCGTTTGCGAAGCATCGGGCTGCAAAAAGAGCATAACCGATACGCCTAGTGCAATCACTGTTAGTACCCCGATATTGATCACCTGTGACAATCTCCATAATTCAATGAGCAGAACAGGAATCACAATACTTGCTATGTAGAATTTAATGGGGCCTACGCCAATCCATCGATGGACACCACCCAAGCCGGTGTGCAAAAAGGTCAGTATTAATAGGATGATTATTACCGGAATGGCAATTTTCTTTACGCCAACCGGCACTTTATCCGATATGTAATTGATAAGAAGTCCGGCAAGAACTAAGCCAATAAGATTCTGGCTCCAAATCGTTATTGGCACATCATTCATCAGCATTACTATTGAGCCCACTAAGGTTGCCGGCAGCATAATCAGAAATGGCAACAGCTTTGTAAATTCGAATTTCTTCATTATTCTTCACCTCACTGACTTGGCGTATTTATCAATACCTCTACTGTAAAGGCTCCATACCAATATAACAATGTATGTACGTCCATAAAACTTGTGAAGAATCCACTGATTATTTGCTACCATTGGAACTTAATCATATTTTCTCTTCCTGAAAATAAAATTCCTTTAAGTATGATAGTACCAGCTAAGTATTATAGTATCTGCCAAAAAGTGCTACCATTCAGTCCGGCAGCACTTTTAAGCTAATTATATCAAAATTAGGTTGTATATATTTTTATCATCTTTATCATCGGCCTAATCAGCCGCATTTCGAATATCCGCAATGGGTGCAGACGACGCAGCCGCTCTCATGATTGATGGCCATGCCGCATTCCGGGCAGGCATTGGCTTCTGCTACAATAGTGGGCGCCTTTTGCTGCGTGATGGTAATTGCGGAGCTTTTGGTTTGAACCGGTTTTTCCACAAAATCTGTATTCTGCACTTTTGGGAGTGTGAGACCATTTTCTTTGACCTTCCCCAGATCCATATGCTCCTTAATGACTCGGGCGATTGCATCCGGGCAGGAGGTGACGTTGACTCCTTCACGGCGGATGCAGGCCGGGCAGCGAATTCCTTTCACCTGTTCGATAATGGCATCCACTGACAAACCGGAGCGCAGAGCAATCGAAATCAAACGGGCAGTGGCTTCGGACTGGGAAGAGCACCCCCCGGCACGTCCGGTATTGGTAAAGATCTCGCAAATCCCTTTCTCATCCGCCATTACACTGACATAGAGGTTGCCGCAGCCGATCTTGATCTTTTCCGTAACTCCCAAAGTTGTAGTCGGTCGTGGACGTGGAATAACAGTATTTACTTCCGGGATGAAAGGAACCTTAGGCGCAATGGGTTCGCTGCCTGCTTGAATTCGTTCGGCTCCCAGAGATACTGCAGGCTTCAGTGCTTGTCCGGTCAAAGCTTGAGCAACGGCGTTATCTTTGGTTTTCTGAGCGGCAGTAGTTCCAGCAGAAAGAACTTGCTCCTCACGGCTTCCGTCGCGATATACGGTCAATCCCTTGCAGTTTAAGTCATAGGCTAACTGATAGGCCACTGCAATCTCTTGAGGTGTCGCGGAGTTCGCAAAGTTGATGGTCTTGGATACTGCATTATCCGTATACTCCTGGAAAGCTGCCTGAATCTTGATATGCCATTTCGGCTCAATTTCCTGTGCAGTGATAAAGACTTCCTGGACCCAATTCGGAACCTCGGAGATTCCGAGTACTGTTCCTTTATCAGCGATCTTCTTCATAAGATCTGAGGAATTAAAGCCATACTCCTCAGCCAGGCTTTCGAAGAGAGGGTTAACTTCAACCAGAGATGTTCCATTCATTACTGTCTTGGTATAGGCAACGGCAAAGAGGGGCTCAACACCACTTGATGCTCCGCAAATCATGGAGATGGTTCCTGTGGGTGCGATCGTGGTGAGTGTAGCGTTGCGCAGTTCACGTTCGCCGTCGTAGACCGAACCCTTGAAGTTCGGGAAAGTTCCCCGCTCCTCAGCCAGGCGCTGAGACTCCAAACGAGCCTCTGTCTGGATGAAGCGCATAATTTTCTCAGCATATTCCACAGCTTCTTCGGAAGCATAGGAAGTTTGCAGCAGGATCAGCATATCGGCAAAACCCATGACCCCGAGTCCAACCTTGCGGTTCCCTTTAACCACTTCTTCAATCACAGGGAGGGGATAGGTATTGGCATCAATGACGTTATCCAGGAAGCGGATGGCCATACGGGTGATATAACTGAGTCTTTCCCAATCGATTACGGCCTTTCCGTTCTTTTCGGTTACCATAAGCTTGAGGTTAATGGAGCCTAAATTGCACGCCTCATTCGGAAGAAGAGGCTGTTCTCCGCATGGATTGGTGGCTTCAATCTCACCCAGTTGGGGGGTTGGGTTATCCCGGTTCAGACGCTCCAGGAAGATGATTCCCGGTTCACCATTGCGCCAGGCATGATCGACTATCCTGGCAAAGACCTCCGGTGCGGAAAGCTGGCCCGCGACTTCGCTCGTATGCGGGTCAATCAGGTTATAGTTCCGACCTTCTTTGACTGCTTTCATGAATTCTTCCGTGATTCCCACGGAAATATTAAAGTTGGTGATTTCTTTATTGTTTTCTTTACAGGTGATGAACTCAAGGATATCGGGATGGTCGACCCGCAGAATACCCATGTTCGCCCCGCGCCTGGTTCCTCCCTGCTTAACCGCTTCTGTAGCTGCATTGAAAACCTTCATAAAGGAAACTGGTCCGGAAGCTACTCCTCCGGTGGAACGAACTGTACTGTTCTTCGGACGAAGCCGGGAGAAACTGAAACCGGTTCCCCCGCCAGATTTATGAATAATCGCCGCATTTTTTATGGCGTCGAAGATTTTTTCCATGCTGTCTTCAATCGGCAGAACAAAACAGGCGCTGAGCTGGCCGAGATCACGTCCCGCATTCATCAGCGTCGGCGAATTCGGCATGAACTCAAGCTTGGCCATCATTTCATAGAAGGCTTTGCTTAAATCCTTGATTTCCTTTTTCCCTTTGCCATAGTTTTCTTCCACTTGTGCGATGACAGTGGCTACCCGGTAAAACATATCTTCCGGGCTCTCGATCGCTTTTCCGTTCTCTTGCTTGAGATAGCGCTTCTCCAGGACCACTCTGGCGTTCGGTGCAAGGTTGGCTTTAAGCCAGTTTTTTGGAATTGATTCTTGCAAACTCAACAAAATCCCCAACTTTCTCTTCTATATATTCATTAATATTTATAAAATGCTTAATATTAGCGCACCCTCTCGATAACTCGACAAGGTATCGGTTAATTCCTCAATCTACTCTTATTTTGCAGGAATTATTCTATATTTAGGATAGGTCTAATGACCTATTTTTACCCAGTCGGAGGGACTAAAAAAGTGGGCCTCCTTTTTGCCCGCCTAAATGTTGCCTTTTTTCTCGACAAGTTCATGAAGTTCCTGTAAAAACCGTTGGATATCGTTAAATTCCCGGTAGACTGAGGCAAATCTTATGTATGCGACCTCGTCCAGCTGCACAAGTGCATGCATTACAGCCTCCCCGATTGCCGGACTCGGAATCTCCCGATCATAGCGGTTACGCAGGCTTTTCTCAATCTCATAGATCACTTTTTCGATCTGTTCGAGGGAGACCGGGCGCTTCTCACATGCTCTCAGAATCCCGACCTTGAGCTTGGAACGGGAGAATTCCTCCCTTCGTCCATCCTTCTTCACCACAACCATGAGAGAATCCTCATACTTTTCATAGGTGGTAAACCGACGGGCGCAGCTCTCGCATTCTCTTCGCCTTCGTACAGCCGTTCCTTCATCGACTTGACGGGACTCAATCACCTTTGTATCATCATTCCCACAAAACGGGCAATGCAACATTTTCACCCCCATATCTAGCGTCTATTTAATATTACCAACACTATATATAGTATGCAACCTCTTTTTTATGGATTTTTCCCCTTTGCTCTCCCCCTAAGTCTCTCATTCCTTCTCCTGCTCCTACGCATGTAAATTGTCATAATGAGTATGAAAATGCAGAAGCCCCGCACCTTATATACATGGAAACTGTCCGATTTCGGCAAAATAGGTTTGGTTCATATAATCCAAGCAGAGAGAAAGGCAGGCAAACTCATGGCAAAGAATTTCAAGAACAAAAGTGCCAATCCCAATACCAAACCTGAACAAAACCACAAGCCTGACAAAGCGCCCAGCATGGATTCTCGTGACGGGCATGGATTGTCCAAAGATCAGGTTCTCCAAGGTAAAGACTAAGCCAACTAAGTTACATGTCACCAAAAAAGAAAGGAGTGCACAAACTACTCACTCGTAGGATGCGCACTCCTGAACTTTTTCAAAACTGGGCCGCCATTGGAATCAACATTTTATACATATCCACTGAAATGCTCGTTTCCCAGTATCCAGTCAACCTGGCTATGGCAACCATAAGGACCCAAAAGCTTATGACTGCCAGAGCCAGATTTCTTTGAGATAAGGTAAGCGAAGACTTAGGGAGACTCATGCTTAGTGTATTCTGTACCGGGCATCGCTCAACACACTCCAAACACCCTGAACATTCAGGCGACCATACGGCATTTGCCTCGTCCACCCTGATTCTGTTCGGGCAAGCAAGTGTGCATTTCTTACAGGAGATGCACGTGTCGGCTTGCCTTCGGATCTTCCACGGGCTGAGCATACTCCATAAGCCAAGCAAGGCCCCATAGGGACACAAATACCTGCACCAAAAATTTTGAATGAGCATCGAAAGAGCTATGAGCACTGCTAAAACAATAAGCCCGCCCCCTCCTACCTCCTTGAAAAACTCCAGCATCTTAACATCTGCAATCATGTTATATGGGGTCTGTAAAAAAGCATACGCTGATGCCCCATCCATCAGGATAAAGATAAATACAATAAAAAAGGCTAAAATCACGTACTTAAAGGAACGCAAAAAATAATCCAGCCAGCGTGGCGGGGTGAAGTTTCTCTTAAAAATCTTCTGCCCCAAAAGGGCC
>Ga0366808_1080_pt1 | contig 14133 bp, 14 predicted proteins | sample TotcelN113001M13_FD_207020 | JGI IMG/M metagenome (GOLD analysis project Ga0366808, IMG submission 207020) | Enriched cells from coal bed in the Powder River Basin, Montana, United States - Total cells N11 rep3 HSBNCT.N11.300.1.M13 ... | reverse complement strand
GGCCTGATGGGACACATACATCCCCAATCCTCGCTTCTTATAAACAATGTTTTCGTCAGCCAGGAGATTCAGGCCTTTGGCAGCTGTCGCCGGATTGATATTAAAGATATCCGCCAGCTGATATTGAGAATAAATCCGTTCGTCTTCCTTGAGGTTTTCTTTGAGAATTTCAGCCTCCAGCCATTCTGCAATCTGCAGATAGATCGGCTTGATGCTATCCGGGTTCAGGATCACTGCCTTCACCTCCATATTCACAGGTACATTAGTGCAGTAATGCACCGATGATGTTATTATATTTAATATACGCCGATTTGTAAATATCAGACAAAAATAAAAAACGTCTTGCCTGATATTTCAGGTGTAACGTTTTAAGTAAGCCTCCGCTATTGGTGCTGCAACGGCATAGCATATTCAAGGATGTCTTCAAAAGCCCTTCCTTATATTACTCTTTTACTATCTCGTAATACTCCATAGTTGAAGTGGTCTCAAAGCCACAGGAGGTATAGAGAGTCAGGGCATTTTTGTTCTTGATCTCCACCTGGAGCATAATTTCTCCGACCTTGTTTTCCTGGAATTTCTCGATAGACTTAAGCAAAATTTCTCTGCCGTATCCCTGACTGCGGTATTCAGGGAGAACTCCTAAGCCATAAATGCCGCCCACACCTTCATGACTTTCCAGATGAACTTTGCCAATGAATTGACTGTCCACTTCCGCCAGATAAATGATCATACCGCATTTGGCTTCTTCCTCGGGCATAATCGGCTCCACTTCAGACTCTTCTTCATTGAAGTAGATGGCATTTTGCCTGGCGATCTCCCAGGCGTCCTGATTGGTAGCCTGACGCAAAAGCACCCGGCCATGGCTTAAACTCCGGTCCACCGGATTTCTCAAGTACATCTCAAATTCCGAATGGGCGTAGCCCGCACCGGTTTGTCTGATAAATCCCAATCCGCTGGCGGAAAGGCTGTCGCTAAGCAAGAGCATTTTCGGCACTGCCCTTCTGGTCCATTCTTCTTTGACCAAAGCATATAAGGTTCTGAAAATGCCTTTCCTCCGGAAATCCGGGTGTACCATTCCGTTCACTTCGATACTACCGCCGCCAAAGTCGCCAATCCCCACGTACCCAATGAGTTTATCCTGGATATAATACATAAATTCATTGCTAATGGATGTTCTTTGGTCTTGGCTTGCATCTGTGTTTGAGTTTGAGCTTGAGTTTGTGTTAGATCTTAAGTTTTTCTCTTCTGCTTTGTCCAATTTGTAATCAAGCTCCAGCTTGAGGGTTGTCTGATCGGCAGCGCAGCAAAGCTTTTGCAGATCCCGGATCTCTTCATAATCCTTGCGTTCAAGCCACTCTTTCATCACTATAGTTGGTTTTAAATGATCTTCCATACCTTACTCCTCTTTAATAGCCAAACTCCATATCCTCAACTTCCAGGTGATACCAATGAAAATCCCCTGTTTCCAATTTCCAGACCAGGTCGGCTTGAGCAGGGATCTTTAATTCGTCGAAGGCTTTGTATTCATTGATCTTGCAAAGCCAGGTTTCCAGCCGGTATTCTCCCTCAGATTCTCTATAGCGCTCGGCAACGAAACTCACAGCCTGACCTTGATCGTTAAAAGTAAATACCCCGGAAGCACTTACCCCTTGGTAACTCATGGTGGCCTTAGCGGAATGGGAGTCGATCCCTTCCCATTGTATATAGGAGCTTAAAGCAGCTGATGGATACCAGACAATTTCGGCAAGATAACGAACAAGGCTTCCCTGGTCAATTTCTTTGCCCCTGGCATTGGCGACTGTGATCAAGGACAAAATTTTGATCAGCATGTTCCCTTGACCATCTACATATTTATCCCTGCCGGCGATATGCAATAAAGGCGCCATTTTTATATCTACAATCCATATGAATCCCGGCTCCTCTGTTCTGACATATTGCTCTGCTTGGCCCGCCATCCAAGCCTGATTGGCTTTTAGGCGCATCGTAATATTTTGCTTGCTATATACTGTGGTAATTCTCTCTTTGCCCACGATCCCGGAATAGTTCAGCCAGTTTTGCACGGGAAGGGGCAAACTTTCTAAATCACTGAGCTGAACCGTCTGAGCCTTGGATTTCAATGAACCGGTAAAAGCGGTGAGCTCCTGGGCTACTGATTTTTTAAAGAGTGTATTGGCAATGGCTGAAGCAATGAGCACTAAAATGATAAGGACAATTATTGCACCAAAGATCACAAGGGTAATTCTGGCCATGTTAACTCCTCCCCATTATTAAGTACATGTTTGCCTCCCTGGGGCAAAACTTGCCTGAGGTTACGATCCCTCAGCTTCCTTTCCTGACATAATTCCGCGCAAGATCAGATGAAAATGCTGTTCAATCAAGCGTTCGATCTGGGGCTGTGGGATATCTTTCTCAATCATCAGCTTAATAATCAGCCCGAAAGTCGAAGTCCAGATGATCTGAGCTGTCAATTCCGGATCACCGGGAGCATAAGCGCCGCTCTCCATTCCCCGTTTAAGATTGTCGCACAAAACCTTCATAGTCGGGCTTTTGCCGGCAATCCCCTGTTCAAGCAATCCGGTTCTTTTCAGGACGGCGGGATCCTCGTTGAGCATGACAGCCTTGTATTCTTCCGGAATTGTCAGCGCAGCTCTAAAGTAATTCTCGAAGATCTCCCGAATTTGTTTTTCCGGTTCGGACTCATTCCGCTCTACAGAATTGACCGCTGTGAGTATCTGCTCAAACCCTTCATTGACGATAGTGTCAATGATTTCATTTTTATCTTTAAAATAATGGTAGACAATCGCCGGCGAATAATCCATAGCGTTGGTGATTTTCCGGATGGAAAGTCCTTGAATCCCTTCCTGGGCAATTATATTCCGGGCTGCCTCCAGGATAGTATTTCTGATTTCTTCTTGTTTCTCTAATTGTCTTTTCTTACCCATTGCCCTCTCTTACCCATAATATCTTTCCCGCTGGTATTGAGTCAGTTTAATCAATTAGGACCATTTCTAATAACGTTTAAATATTAAACACTGTTCAATTCGAATTATATACCCTCCCTAACCTTAACGTCAAGCAAGGGCTAGTACCAAAATAAAAAAACCGTGAGCAAGGGCGATAATCCCCTGTCCCACGGTATGATTGATGATCGGCCTAAACTAACGCTGAGTTCGGTAGCGCTCCTTAAGCTCCTGACTGATCTTCTTCCACTTCTGCTTTTCCTGGCGCTGTTCCTGAAGATTGGTTTTGCGGGAAATATAGTTTGCTTCTCTCTGGAGCTTGCGAAAACTCTCGTAGCGTTCTGCCGTTAATACCCCTTCGGCAAGGGCCTGCTGAATTGCGCAGCCCGGCTCGGCCTCGTGTCCGCAATCGGAAAAACGGCAACCCTTGGCGTAATCATAGATATCCTCAAAGGCATCATAAAGTCCTTCGCCTGTTCCATATAACTGGATCTCACGCATCCCGGGTGTATCGATCAGCAGTCCGCCCTGAGGCAGGACAAACAGTTCCCGTGAAGTCGTGGTGTGCCGTCCCCGGCTGTCCGCTTCCCGAATGCTCCCGGTCTTTTGAACCTCGGCACCCATCAATTGATTGATCAGGGTGGACTTGCCGGCTCCAGAAGAGCCAAGCAAGGCAATAGTCCGGCCGGTTTTAAGATAAGGTTCCAGTTCCCTTATCCCGTCCCCGGTTAAAGAGCTGATAGGGTGGATGGAAACTCCGGGTGCAGAAGCTTCAACTTCTTTGATTTTGGCCGGCAGATCTTCACACAGATCAGACTTATTCAAAAGAATGACCGGCGGCGTTGCCCCGCTTTCCCAGGCCAGGGTGAGATAGCGTTCAATTCTGCGGGTGTTTAAATCAAAATTGAGTGCGTTGACTAAAAATACCGTATCGATATTCGTGGCAATGATTTGCTCTTCCGAAGTATTTCCGGCAGACTTCCGTGAGAATTTACTGCTTCGTGGCAGAACTGCCTGGATCACATCAGCATCCAGAGCAACCCAGTCGCCCACTGCCGGATAGTCACTTCTTTCCAGGGCGGTATAACGCAGCTTGCCTGAAATGGTAGCCCAGATTTCCCCTGCTTCTGTATACACCTGAAAGCGGTTTTTATGCTCGGCTGAAATACGGCCGGCCTGATAATTCTGGGCTGAATAAGGTTGGAATTGCGCAGCAAAAAAATCGTTCCAACCCAGTTCGTTTAAGTCAAAATTCAATCGGAGCCCTCCTCGACAAATGGTGTCGCGGGAGTCTCCATCCCTCCGGTGTTAAATACCGTGGCCCCCGCGACGTTGACAATTGGTGCAGTTTAAGACAATGACCGATTCTTTTTTAACCATAATTCAACACCTCACTTGATCAGGATAGCTTCATTGTAAACAATTGGTATAGGCTATGCAAGAAAAATCGCCTGAGGTTCACGACCTCAGGCGATTTCAAGCAGTTAAAGACCAATAGGAGTACTAGAAAGAATCCTCAGCGTTTCTGATTGGGTGCCCAACGGGACCGTCCGCGGGGCTTGCCGAGAACCTCCGACCAAATCACGCCCTGCATGAGAGTGCTGGCTGACACAGCCGATGCAGATGGAGCAAAGACGTTGGTCTTGGGTTTTGCTGCATTGGCTGCTCTGGTGGGAAGTGTCTTGACTTCGGAAGAGCGCTGAGTATAACTTCCTTCCACTCCGGCTGTTCCTTCAGTACCCCAGGAACCTTCCGTCCCTGAAATTCCTTCTGACCCAGAAACCCCTTCCGCTCCGGAACTCCCCTCCGCACCGAGGGAACCTTCTCCGCCCCCATAGCCTTCACTCCCGGAAGTGCCTTCCGGTTCATATGGCTCATAGCTTCCGTATAGGGGTGGAACTTTTCGCGCGGAGCCACCCTGAGGCACCCTGGCCTCTTCTTTGGGAAACCACTGGCGCTCCAGCTCTTCAAACTTTTCCCGCCAGCGATCCGGAGACGGCGCAGAACTGGGACGCGAATTATATTGAGGATTCTGGCGGTGACGATCGTTAGGATTTTGATTAGGGTTACGGCGGTTTTTATTGCCGCTGGGATTAAATATTGCACTAACGGCATAGAGCAATATGATTATCGGTACGAATGAGAAAATATCCATTTAAGCCTCACCCCTACTTTTTAGGGTTGGAATCAACAATTTCGTTGGAGCCGCTTCGGGCAATATTCTCACGCATGCTGGTATCAGCCATAATGTTTTGCATGTTGTAATAATCCATCACGCCCATTCTTCCTTCTCGGAGTGCATCAGCAAGAGCTTTGGGAACCTCAGCTTCAGCTTCCACAACTTTAGCGCGCATTTCCTGTACAGCAGCAACCATTTCCTGTTCTCTGGCAACAGCCATGGCCCGGCGTTCCTCAGCTTTGGCCTGAGCAATCCGTTTATCTGCTTCCGCCTGGTCGGTTTGGAGCTGAGCTCCGATGTTTTTACCGACATCCACGTCAGCAATATCGATGGAGAGAATTTCAAAGGCTGTACCGGAATCGAGGCCTTTGGCCAAAACAGTACGGGAAACCAGATCCGGGTTTTCCAAAACTGCTTTATGGGAATCTGAGGAACCGATACTGGTGACGATACCTTCACCAACACGGGCAATAATGGTTTCTTCACCGGCACCACCGACTAAGCGCTCAATGTTGGCACGCACGGTAACCCGGGCTTTAACGCGGAGCTCAATACCGTTTTGGGCAACAGCAGAAACGATCGGAGTTTCAATAACTTTAGGGTTTACGGACATTTGCACAGCCTGGAGAACATCCCGACCGGCCAGATCAATCGCTGCGGCCCGCTCAAACTGGAGGGGAATCGCTGCACGTTCAGCTGCAATCAACGCATTGACGACTTTATCAACATTACCGCCGGCAAGATAGTGAGCCTCTAGTTTAGCAGTTGTGATATTCAGTCCGGCTTTATGAGCTTTGATCAGAGGGTTGACGATTTTCGCCGGAGTAACACGGCGCAGACGCATCCCCACCAGTGTGAAGATACCGACATTAACCCCTGCAGCCAAAGCAGAAATCCAGAGACCCACCGGAATAAAGGTAAAGATGATGCTGATGACAATAAGGGCAAGGGCCATGAGTATTAAGGGCATTAATAATCCAAATTCAAGCATTTAAGCGCCCGCTAAGCGGGCTTCACCTCCTAAATATTTTTACGTATATCTAAATGTATAGATATCAGGGTGTATAAAGTATTCGTTAGCACTTCGACTCTGTTGACTCTGAAATTTCACGTACAACCACCCGCGTTCCCTCGACGGCAATGACTTTAATGCGGGCAGCTCGATCGATGAAACCTCCTTCTGTCACAACATCCAGGCGCACGCCGTCAAAATCAGCCGTTCCTGCAGGGCGCAGCAGACTGATCGAGACACCTTCACGGCCCAGAAACTTCTCCAGATCCTGGCTGGGCGCCACATATCCTTCACTATTGGATTGACGTGTGGACAAGGACAGCCGCCGCCAAAATTTTTGAGTCAACGGGAACTTAAAGCTGAGGGCAATAAGGACTCCCAGAGCAATCAACATGATGCATACGTAAGCAAGGCCTTGAACGACTGAATCTGCCAGCATAAATACGCCTGCCGCCCAAAGAACGATTCCGGCTATACCGAGTATTCCTCCGGGTACTATGACTTCAAGCATCACAAGAATGAGTCCTAGGATAAACAATGAAATAACCCATCCGGTCACCATAATCCCCCCTTTCCAACATTCAATTTAAATATATGCAATCACTAGCGTTGCATTGAGCATCTGAGTGTTTGTCAAATAGTATTGGAAGATTTATTGACATCCTAGATATAGGATTAAATGGTGTATACAGTAAACTCTGATTTTCCTCTTACTGCTAACAGGAGTATCGACTCAAAGGTAGTCCATTTTCCACATTTTGCTACTCATGCTTTTATAAGATTATTTCACTGCTGTAGAATAAATCTGGGCATTCTCCACTTAAGAATTGCCAATACGTTCTCCCAAAACTCCTGACCGGATCTACTGCCTGTCGCCCTTTCGACGGTCGTTTCCCTTTGGCATAAAGCTTTCTGACAAAGTCAGTAAAGGGTTCATGAAGACACGTAAGGAGTAGTCGTTTGATCGCTAATAAATTACCCTTGAAACCAGCCTTGAGTTTGATTAACTGTAACAGGCAGTAGGTCATCAGTGCGATGTAGATTTGGTTCTCTACACCAAGCTTCCCTTTACTGAAGAGGTGCTTAATTTGGAGATGCTGTTTGATCCATTTAAAAAACAGCTCTATCTTCCAGCGGTACCGGTAAATATCACTGATTTCCTCAGCAGTCAGGTTAAAGTCGTTTGTAACAATGACTATGGGTTTACCTTCTAAGTCCTCCGTTATCACTAGGCGGACCTCATGAGTCATTTGATTTACCCCCGCTTTGCCCAATCGGACCTTTTGGTCCTTTTTAACAGGACTTCCTGCTTTGAGGGGAAACTCTTCAAGCACATCAATGATAGCATTGTCCTTTAAGCGGCTGGTGAAGCGGATCCCATTTTGACAGTAATCATCCCACTTTTTGTAATCCACGTAACCACGGTCAAAGACATTCAGAGCCCCTTCTTCATCGACAATCAGTTGATCCATCTGAGTTTTATCAGCGGGTTTGGCCGGTGTGACAATCACCTTATCGGGAGTCGATTCTCCATCGAATTTTAATCGGAGGTGAGCTTTCACTCCGCCCTTCGTCTTCCGAAATTCAGCCCATAGATATTGAGAAAGGCATAGGCTGATGGTGGTGGAATCGATGAGGTACAAACTTCCGAGTTTCTGGCGAATCAAGTGGAATCCCAATTCTCGACCAACTTGGGAGGTGATGGAGTTAAAGAGCATTTGAGTGATCTCGAGGGGAAGCACCCTTAATCGACGCGAAATGGTTGACGAACTAATCGACTCTAAGCGAATCAATTGGCTAAGCTCCTCATCATTGAGGCTATTACTAATTTCATCTAAAGAGCGATAGGATTGCATTTCCGCATGAATTAAGAGTTCAAAAAGTTGGACGGTTTTGAGTTTCCGAATGTGGCGATCCGTTCCCGGCACCTTCTCATAAATATGAACCCAAAGATCATCACTTAAAACAGGCCGAAATAGTTGAAATAATGTGGAAGTTGTGGTATCCTTGTCCTGCATTTTTGGTCTCCTTATCTTTAGAGATTATGGGCAGGACTACCATAACTCTAATTATAAGGAGTTTTTTGTTTAATTAATAGACTCTTAGGGGAATTTGTTTGATTTACTGCATTTTTCATAGGGTTTTAGTACTTGACAATTAAAAGGTTACTTTATGCAAAGCTAATGATATGCAATGTTTTTATGATTCTTGGGTAGGATCTTCCGAAAGTTTTTGCAGCCACTGATGTGCAATTTGCTTATAGAGGTTGGCGCGGGCAAGTAGATTAAGAACAATCAGGGTTGCCGCCACATTTTCTTTGTCGGATTCATTCATCTCCTCTCCCTGCAATGTCTCTTCAGCCTCTTTATGCAACTGCTCGAGGGATTTGACCCAGTCCTGCTGAGTATGGTCAAATATCTCGCTGTAATAGCGGTAAAGTTTGGCGGGATTGATCCGGTCATCGGAATTGTCGTCCAGGGTTTCGTTGACAAAGCCCAGCAAATGAGAGGCTTCTTCCAGCGGCAAAATATTTCTTAAATCATTAAGGAGCAGGATGTTAGCAACCTGTTCATGGTTATATTTCTTTTTCTGAGGATGGGGTAAATATTTACGGCGTACCCAATTCTGAATATGAACATGATTGATATCATTCTGACTTACCCGCTGAGCAATCTCGACAACCTGGGAAAGCATCATGGAATCCAGTTCAAGGTAAGGCAAGGCTTTCGATTTAGGCTCAAATCGATTGGCAATTTCCAGAATTTCCTTGAGGTATTGGTTAGAAATTTTACTCACCTCCTTGAAGAAGTCCTTTTTACTAATTTGACCTTTATTTGGGATATTCCTCCATTTTTTAGAAATTTAATCTCTTTTCTTAACTCAGATGTATCTCGGAAGTATGTAGAATGCGTTCTTTATGTAATTATTATATGATCATTGCGATCGTATGTCAATATATTAATGAGCATTATTTTGTGATATATATCTTCATGCAGTATTCCGGAAGGCCTGACTACTCCCAACCAAATACCTGGTTAAGAGTTATTTAAAATATGGAATAATATGTGTTATAATCTTTCAATGGAGGAAATTAATGTCCAAATGGATAGACTAAAGATAGAGCGCTGAGGCTTGTGCACCATGGCCCCGAGTTTGAAAGGAGTTTATTTATGAATGAACAAATACTGGAAAAATATGCCCGTCTTATCGTCAAAACCGGAATCAATCTCCAGAAGGATCAGCTTCTGATCATCAGATCCCCAATTGAGTGTGCCGGTGTTTCCCGGAGAATCGCTGAAATCGCCTACAAGGAAGGCGCTAAAGATGTGGTTATGTTATGGCAGGATGAATTGATGGCTAAGATTCGTTTTCTCCATGCCCCGGATGCAGTCTTTGACAATATCCCGGATTGGCAGAAAGAATTTTTCGTCGGCTATGCCCGTCAGGGAGCAGCTTTTTTAACCATCTCTGCTTCTGACCCGGAACTGATGAAAGAAGTAGAGCCAGAGCGCATGGCCCGGGCTCAGAAAGCCAGCAGTACTGCTCTTAAAGAATTCCGTGACCGTCTGATGAGCAACCAGAATACCTGGTGCGTGGTTTCTGTTCCCACTGCAGCCTGGGCTAAGAAGGTCTTCCCTGCTGTTCCTGAAGAAGAAGCCATTGAAAAGCTCTGGGATGCTATTTTTAAATCGGTCCGTGCTGACCAGGCCGATCCGGTTGCCGCCTGGGATCTCCATAAAAACAATCTTCAGCGCAGTATGGATTTTATGAATTCCTACCAATTTAAAACCTTACATTATAAAAACTCTCTGGGTACAGATCTGACCATTGAGTTGCCGGAAGGCCATCAGTGGATTGCCGGTTCGGAGCATACCCCCGCGGGAATTGAATTCATTGCCAATATGCCTACTGAAGAGGTTTTCACTCTTCCTGCCAAAAAAGGCGTGAACGGCAAGGTGGTCAGTTCGATGCCCCTGAATTACAATGGAAATCTCATCGAGAATTTCTCCCTGACCTTCAAAGATGGACGGATTGTGGATTATACAGCTGAAGCAGGATTTGAAGCTCTGAAGAATCTGGTAGAGGCTGACGAAGGCTCCCACTATCTGGGGGAAGTTGCCCTGGTTCCTTACGATTCTCCGATCTCCAATTCAAAGATCCTTTTCTACAATACCCTTTTCGATGAGAATGCTTCCTGCCATTTGGCCATCGGCAAGGCTTACCCGGTTTGCCTGAAAGACGGCGACAGCCTGAGCGCAGCCGAACTGGAAGCTGCCGGTGTCAATGAATCCCTGGTTCATGAGGATTTTATGATCGGCACAGCCGACCTGGAGATTATCGGTACCACCAAAGATGGTCAGCAGGTTCCGGTGTTTGTTAAAGGAAACTTCGCTTATTAAGACAGCTTGATCATTAAGATTGCTGAAATCACTGAGCTTATTTCGCTACTGCGGTAAGCACACTTGCTCGATAAAGAAATGTATACCAGACAGACTTGCCTTACGGCAAGTCTGATTTAAGGAGGGCCTTAATATTATCCAGGTTGGCAAAATCAATCAGCTGAAAATCGCTAATTTAGCATCCTTCGGAGTATATTTGGACGCGGAGACCGGCAATCGCAAAGACAATGTTTTGCTGCCGCGCAATGAATGCCCGGAGAATCCCCAGGAAGGAGATGTTCTCGAAGCCTTCGTCTATCACGATTCAGAGAACAGGCTGATTGCCACGACCCAAAAGCCCTTAGCCCAGGCGGGCGAGTTGGCTTATCTCAAGGTGACTGCCAAGACTCAGCTCGGTGCCTTTTTGAATTTTGGCTTGGAAAGAGGCCTCTTTCTGCCCTTCCGGGAACAGAAACACCTTATCGAAGTGGACAAGAGCTATCTGGTCTATCTCTATCTCGATAAAAGCGGGCGCCTGACGGCTACCACCGATATCTATGATCATCTTCAGGCTGATTCGCCCTATCAGAAAAATGATAATGTACTCGGGACAGTCTATCAGATTAAGCCTGAAATCGGCGTGTTTGTGGCCGTGGATAACAAATATCTGGGCTTGATTCCGCGCACAGAGAACTTTGCCGACCTCACCTGGGGCGACAAAGTGCAAGCCCGTGTCATTCGGGTGCGGGAAGACGGCAAGCTTGATCTCTCACCCCGTCGTGTTGCCCATGAGCAGATGGGTGTAGATGCCGAGAAATTGATCAATGCTATGAACGAGAATCAGGGAATTCTCCCCTTAAATGAAAAATCCCGTCCGGAAGATATCGAACGGGTTTTCCAGATGAGCAAGGCCGCCTATAAACGGGCGGTTGGCTCCTTATTAAAAAATGGCCGGATTAAGAAAAACGGCGATGAATTACGGCTTCCTTGAGCCGGAATTTTTCAGGGGTGATTTGCGGGTTTGATTCTGAGTCCGTTGAGGTCCAGAACTTGACCCCAGTTTAGGATTACGGTTAGATATTGGATTAGGTCTGTTGTTGTCCCGGTTTGCCCCTTGGGCAGGCCGGGATTTTTGCTGCCGTTCTGAGCTTGCGTATTCAGTGGGAGCCGGATTGGCCTTGCCCCCATTCCGCCAGGCCGGAGCATCCTTCGCTGGGCTTGATGGTTTGGCAGATGTTGCAGAATTTGCAGGTCTTGACGAGCCTGTAAATTTTGCCGTTCCCGCAGGTTTTGAACTACCTGCGAATTTCCTGGAGTCTGTGGGATTTGTTTCACTCGAGAATTTCCCGGAACCCACCGGTTTTAAATCACCTCTGAATTTCCCGGAGTTCACGGTTTTGGGACCATTCGTGGCTTTCGAAGAATTCATAGGTCTTGAACTGTTTCTGGATTTCTCAGAGCTCACAGTTTTTCCTGCATTTGCAGCTGGCCCGGTTCCTGGTGATTTTTCTTTGTTTGCCGGAGATTTTCTCGTCCGTAAATCCACGATCCGCCCTTGGTACATGTCCTTGGGCGCAATTTCAATTTTTAAGCGCTGAGCAATTTGCGCCAGCTGTTTCAGTTCCCGATCGGTGGCAATGGATAGAGCCATACCCGCTTGACCGGCGCGCCCTGTCCTGCCAACCCGATGCAAATATAGCTGCGGGTCTTCCGGGATATCAAGATTAAAGACATGGCTGATGCCCCGGACATCCAGACCCCGGGCAGCAAGATCAGAGGCCACCAGCAGCTGGAATTTGCCCTGGCGGAAATCATTCATCGCCTTGCCCCGCTGGGATTTTTGGGAGCTGCCGTGCAGCCCCACGGCGTTAAGTCCATGAAAACGCAGCTTTTCCACCGCAATCTCGATTTCTTCGCTTTTATTGATAAAGACCAGAGCCTGCTTAGGCTCAATAATACGCACTAGCTTTCTCAGCACATCGAACTTATCCCGCTGTTCCGACACAAAGTATTGGTGCACAATCGTCGGGGCCACCTGTACGGTGTTGTCGGCGCGAAGAATTTCCGGCTTCTGGGCCAGTTTATTGATTCGCTCCTGAGTAGCTGGTGAAATTGTTGCTGAGTAAAATAAAAGCTGCCGGTCTTTCAGGGTGGATTTAATTACCGATTCCACACTCTTATAATTATGTTCATCAAGCAGGCGGTCTGCTTCATCCAACACAATGGTTTTGATGCTTTGTGCGTTGATCTTGCGCTTTTGGATCAGCTCCAGAATCCGGCCGCTTGAGCCCACAAGAAGCTGGGGACGTTCTTTTAATTTTTCGAATTGGCGGGCGATATTAACATTGCCGATCAGGGCCGCTGAACTGATGGACAGTCCTGCGTTTTGAACCAGACGTTCAATTTGCCGCTGAATCTGCAGGGCCAGCTCGTGGGTTGGCGCCAGAATCAGGGCCTGAGCTTCTCTCCGCTCGGAATCGAGCTTCTGCAGTATCGGCAGTAAATAGGCCAAAGTTTTCCCGGTCCCTGTCTCGGACTGGCCGATCAGATCCTTGCCGGCCAAAATCACCGGGACGCTGAGTGCTTGAATTGCCGTGGGCTCCTGGATTCCTTCGCGGTTCAGTGCTTCTATTAAATTAGAGTCCAGTTTAAGATCGTTAAAAGAAGTGGTCATAGTAGCTCCTATCTATTTAATCAGTAATGAGTATCTTACCGAAGCATACCTTTTAGTACTAGTGTGACCATAATCGCTATTGCAACACTGGTCAAGCTGCCAACCAGATACTTCTCGGCAAACTCCTGGTCATCAAGTTGCTTGAATCTGCCCAGACTCTTTGCTGCAAGCACAAATCCGATCGCAGATAACTCATTTTGCAAGACCAACATTGCGACAATGATACGCTCCAGAATTCCAATCAGATATCCTGCATTATAGGGTACACCATTTTCTGCAGCATCATTTAGTGAAATATCTGCAGCACTCTCGACACCTTTATCATTAGACTCCCGGATTGAAATATATGCAAGCATTTTTTTGACGGTAACTGCCGCCGGTTGCAGCATTGTTAAAAAACAGCAACAGTCCCAAGGCAATCACCAGTGCGTATAACAAGCAATGCTTTACCAGTTTGGCAAATGATTTCTGCTTTTCCACAGCCGCCTGTGCGGACTGGAGAACAAAATCTCCGAGCCAGTGGGATATAACCAGCAATATAGTTACCATCACTCACCCTCCTGGATATACCGATTCATCGCTTTCAGAACAGCGATTGTGGAATTTCGCGCTTGATAAATATTACTGCCCTTAATAGACTTCTCAATGCTTTGCCTGCTTGTCCCCAACAAATTCGCTAGTTTGACTGGTAGTCCTTTGACCTTGCCCGAAGAGACGAAAAAACTCTCTTCGGCAGCCAAGGCGTCCACCGGATGGCAATCCAGGATTATGTTATCCTGCACAGCGTTTAAGGGATATTTCCGGATGCCTGCACTGGACTTCCTCCGCATAAAATATCCTATAGTATTTCTTTGCTCAATTAAAGATTTCAGCTCCGCATAACGCTCTAGCTTGAACACACGGTTGATGTCGATTGGATACATCAATTC
>Ga0366808_1074_pt1 | contig 14707 bp, 16 predicted proteins | sample TotcelN113001M13_FD_207020 | JGI IMG/M metagenome (GOLD analysis project Ga0366808, IMG submission 207020) | Enriched cells from coal bed in the Powder River Basin, Montana, United States - Total cells N11 rep3 HSBNCT.N11.300.1.M13 ... | reverse complement strand
CTTTTATTCGCTACAAATAGACTAATTCCTTTAAGTATTTACCGTTTTTTCTAAATAATTACCTGCTGTTTTAATTCTCTTGGTATTTTTTTCTGGTCGCTTCGCCGCCGCGAATATGCCGCTCTGCCTTATTGCTTTCGAGAATCTGCTTCACTTCCATAGCCAGCTTCTCGTTGATTAGAGGTAAACGCTCCGTGACATCCTTATGAACTGTGCTTTTGGACACTCCAAAAATATCTGCGGTCTGTCTGACAGTGGCGCTCGATTCCATGATGTAATTGCCTATGTCGAGTACCCGCTTGCGGATATATTCTTGCACTATGAGCCCTCCTTCTGCACCGGAATTTTATACATTTATATGCACATAAAATTAAAAAAGACATCCTTGAGGAATGTCTTTTACTGGTAAATGCTGTATAAGGTATGACTTTGTTGAATTCTCTTAACCTTTGTAGAAAAGCTTGTCAGGTTCGATTCCTTTTCTGCCTTTCTTTGATCATTTATCTTCGTTTGAAATACGTAATCTTATGCTCATTCTGGCGCACTACTTAATTCCCATTGTGCCTATTGTTTAGACTTAATTATTAGTTTGTCTATGCTGATCCCGCAGCCGATTCCAATACTGTAGGCCAGCAAATCACGCCAGAGGAAACCATATCCCAGTACCAGGCCGCCCAGCCTGGTCTGCCTCAGACTATCAATCCAGAAAGCATGGTACAGCTGACTCAGTTCAACACCGAATGAAAACAGCAAAGCGTATCCTGCAATCAAACTCGTTGTTCTCGTCTTCAATAAAAGTGCCCATAAAAAGAAAACCATCAGCGCCCACAAGCTGTCCCCCAAATATTGATTTAAAATATGGGGGAGATGTTCCGCCAGGCGTCGTGAACTCAAACCCAGCAGCATCGTTATGCCGGCTAACCCCAGGTATAACCATCTATTTCTCTTAATAGGCATAATTATCTCCTCACATTTTCCCATCTAGGCTTATTATTCCCGCTTATTGGTCATTTCTTAGTTCGTTTCTTAGTTCGTTTCTTAGTTCGTCTCATAAAATCATCCGTGATTCGTTCGTGAAATCATCAATGTTATTTTACTATAAGGCTCAGTGAACCACTAGAACCACTAGAACCACTAGAACCACTAAGCCTAAAATAAATTGAAGCAGACAACTCTCTAAAGATCAGCCGTCAATCCCCTTTTCTTTCTTTTCCTCCTACTGATCGATGCTGCATTATTGCAATTCATTACGTTAATTTCACAATTTAGCTTAAAGATTTATGTATGAGAGTCCTTCAATAACGAATACTAAGGCTATACTTGTAGCTTTTATGTTTAAAGGAGGTTCTCTAGTGGCAAAAAAAATGAAAACAATGGATGGAAACCAAGCTGCGGCTGAAGCATCCTATGCTTTAACCGAGGTCGCGACCATTTTCCCGATTACCCCTTCATCCCCAATGGCTGAAGGTGTGGACGAATGGGCCGCTCATGGCAAAAAGAACATCTTTGATCAGCCGGTCAAGGTCGTGGAGATGCAATCCGAATCCGGTGCCGCTGCTGCTATGCATGGTTCATTGCAGGCCGGGGCCTTGACCACGACTTATACCGCATCCCAAGGTTTATTATTAATGATTCCGGAAATGTATAAGATGGCCGGGAATCTGATCCCTGCAGTTTTTCATGTCAGCGCCCGGGCTTTGGCTACCCAGTCCCTGTCTATTTTCGGTGATCACCAGGATATTAACGCCGCCCGCCAGACCGGCTTTGCCCTGCTCTGTTCCAATGACGTTCAGGAAGCGATGGATTTGGGCTTTATTGCTCATCTGTCCACCATCAAATCCCGTATCCCGTTCCTGCATTTCTTTGACGGTTTCCGGACCTCCCATGAAGTTCAGAAGATTGAAGTCACCCCTTATGAGGAAATCGCTAAACTCGCGGATTACCAGGCTATTCAGGAATTCCGGGATCGGGCCCTTAACCCCGAGCATCCTGTTTTAAGAGGCACCGCCCAGAATCCCGATATTTATTTTCAAGGCCGTGAGGTCTCCAACCCCTTCGTGGAAGCCGTTCCTGATATTGTTGAGGATTATTTCAAGGAGTTCAAGAAGATCTCCGGCCGGGAATATCATCCCTTCCAATATTATGGCGACCCCGATGCAGAAAATATCATTGTCGCCATGGGCTCGGTCTGCAACACCATTGAAGAGACCATCGATTTCTTAAGCCAGCGGGGCGAGAAGCTGGGGCTGCTTAAGGTCCATCTTTATCGTCCCTTCTGCTCCAAATACTTCTTTGATGCGCTGCCCAAAAACGTCAAGAAAATCGCGGTTCTGGACCGCACCAAAGAGCCCGGCTCCACAGGAGAGCCCCTCTATCTGGATGTCATCCAAATGTTTAATCACGAAACCAACCGGCCCCTTATCGTCGGCGGCCGTTACGGCTTAGGTTCCAAGGATACCACGCCGTCACAGATTCTGGCAGTCTATAAAAACCTTAAACAAGCCACGCCTAAAGATCGTTTCACGATCGGTATTATCGATGATGTAAGCCACACGAATCTGCCTTTGGATGAAATCATCGACGCTTCTCCGGAAGGAACTATTCGCTGCAAGTTCTGGGGACTGGGTTCCGATGGCACGGTGGGCGCCAACAAAAGTGCCATTAAAATCATTGGGGACAATACCGAACTTAACGTCCAGGGCTATTTTGAATATGACAGTAAAAAATCCGGTGGTACGACGATCTCCCACTTGCGCTTCGGCAAAAAACCGATCAAGTCCTCTTATTTCGTCTTCGACGCGGATTATATCGCCTGCCACAATAAGTCCTTTATCTACAACTATGATCTGTTAAAGGGCTTGCGTAAAGGCGGCACCTTTGTCCTGAACTGCCCCTGGAAACCCGAGGAACTGGATGAGCATCTGCCGGCTCAGCTTAAGCGCTACATAGCCAAGAACAATATTAACTTCTATACGATTGATGCTATTTCCATCGCCGGAGGAATCGGTCTTGGCGGCCGGATCAACATGGTCATGCAGTCAGCCTTCTTTAAGCTGGCCAACGTGATCCCGGTTGACGATGCCATCAAATACCTGAAAGATTCCATCCAAAAGGTTTACGGCAAAAAAGGCTCCAATATCGTAGAAATGAATCAAAAAGCTGTTGACCAGGGCATTGAAGCACTGCAAAAGATTGAAGTCCCTGCCGCCTGGGCTGATGCCGTGGATGAAGCCGCTCCGGTAAAAAATCTTCCCGACTTTATCAAAAATATTGAACGGCCCATGGCCCGCCACGAAGGGGACGACCTGCCGACCAGCGCCTTTGTGGGCCGGGAGGACGGAACCTTCCCTCTGGGTACGACCCAATATGAGAAACGCGGCATTGCTGTCTATGTTCCGGAATGGCAAATCGATAAATGCATCCAGTGTAACCAATGCTCTTACATTTGCCCCCATGCGACGATTCGTCCTTATCTCCTGGATGACGACGAACTGGCTAAGGCACCCGATACCTTTAAAACGGTCAAGCCTAACAACAAAAAACTGGAAGGACTCCATTACCGGATTCAAGTCTCCCCGCTGGATTGCACGGGCTGTGCCAACTGCGCAGACATCTGCCCTGCTCCGGGCAAAGCCCTGGTTATGAAGCCGGCTGACCATGAAATCGAGATGGAAAGCGAGAACTGGGAATTTGCAGTAACCGTTAAGGAAAAACGCGATCGTGTTGATGTCAAGTCCGTAATCGGCAGTCAGTTTGCAACTCCGCTCTTCGAATTCAACGGAGCTTGCCCGGGCTGCGGTGAGACTGCATATCCCAAGCTGATTACCCAGCTGTATGGGGACCGGATGATCATTGCCAATGCCACAGGTTGTTCCTCGATCTGGGGCGGCAGCGCACCTTCCGTTCCGTACACCACCAATGCCGAGGGCAAAGGACCGGCCTGGATGAATCCCCTCTTCGAGGATAATGCCGAATTTGGCTATGGCATCTATATCGGGTCAAGACAGATTCGTGCCAAGATCGCTCAGCTCATGACCCAAGGCCTGGAAAGTTCATTGGGCGATGATACCAAAGCAGCCTTCCGGAAATGGCTTGACGGCATGAATGATGGAGACGCTTCCAAAAAAGCTTCAGCCCATGTCCTTGACGCCCTGAAAAACGAAGATTCAGCGGGCAACCCGCTCCTTGCTGAAATCCTGGCCAAAAAGGATTATTTGATCAAACCTTCGGTTTGGATCTTCGGCGGCGATGGCTTTGCTTATGATATCGGCTATAACGGCATCGACCATGTCATTGCCAGCGGCGATGATATTAATATCCTGGTTATGGACACTGAAGTCTACTCCAATACCGGCGGTCAATCCTCCAAGGCAACTCCTACCGCAGCTATTGCTAAATTCGCTGCTGCCGGTAAACGGGTCCGCAAGAAAGACCTGGGTCTGATCGCCACCACTTATGGTTATGTTTATGTAGCACAGATTGCCATTGGGGCCAATATGAACCAAACCATCAAAGCGATTACCGAAGCGGAGAGTTATAACGGTCCGTCAATTATCATCGCCTATTCGTCCTGCATCAACCACGGGATCAAAACCGGCATGGGCACCAGCTACAATCAAATGAAGAAAGCTGTCGACGCCGGCTACTGGCACCTCTGGCGCCATGATCCCCGCCTTAAGGATCAAGGCAAGAACCCCTTTATCCTGGACTCCAAAGAACCTAAAGGAAATCTCCAGGAGTTCCTGAGCGGAGAGATCCGATACTCATCCCTTAAGACGGTCTTCCCGGATATTGCGGGCGAAATGTTCACCGCAGCCGAAGAGCACGCTCGTGATAAGTACCAGACCTTAAAACGCTTTGCTGAGATGCAGTATTAGACGAGAAAATTCATTGCCTGCAAGCAGAGCAAGCTATAAATTGGAGGGCTCCTAAATGACTGAGAAAAATACATCTAAAGAAAAGTTCCAGGCCAATCCCATCGAGCGGCATGATACCGCTGCCTGGCGCGGACATATTGAAGAAGTGAAGTCAGATTCCAAGGTTCCTATTCCCAGCGAAGAATCTGTATTAGAAGCCAAGGAATGGGTCGATTCCAACTCCTTGTCCTAAATGTTCAACAGGCTTATTCAGCCTAGTCTCCATGTAAAGTTTACTCAATGAAAGATGGTGCTTCAGGCATTACTGAAGCACCATCTTTTTTTCTTTAGTCACAAATAAACCTTTGGGATAACGGGAATTTGGGTTCCTGTTCGGAAGAGCAGTAACTAGTCAGCGGGCAGTTGAACCGCATCCCCATGCCAGACTTCAAAGTGCAGGTGCGGCTGTCCCTTCACTCCCTCAGCATTTGGGTAATATCCCACTTGACCAATGGCATCGTTATACTGGACGGAATCTCCTTCCTGAACACGAAGGTTCTCCAGCCCGCCATAAACAACACTCCAGTCCTCCCCGCAGTCGATCTCCACTTTCTGTCCCAGGAGCGCATCCGGCCCCGCGTAAATTACTGTTCCGGCATGCTTGACCCGGATCACTGCCCCTTCAGCCTGAGCATAATCTGTTCCGGCATGAAAGAGGTAAGCCTGCAGCGCTTCAGAGTAATAGTTCCCGGCCTTTCTGAGTGGGGTGGCCTGAACCGGGCTGGGGAAGTCCTTTAAGCTTTTCGGACTCTTTGCTTCTATTCCATTTGATGTAGCCATTGCCGGGCTATCTGCACTCTTAATCCCAACGATAGCCATCTCAGACCTCATACGGTCTGCTTCGCTTGACCACGGGTAGGCCGCGCTTTGTTCCGGCGTTCCGGAGTCCGTCAGTCCACTTTCCCAGTTCTCTCCGCTAATATCCTGACCAATGGCCTGGGTTCCCTCCGGGAAGTTATCGCCGCTACTGTCCTTAATTCCGAACAGCCAGGCGCTTGCCCCAAAGAGCACTATGCTGAATAGAAAATAAGCTAAGACTATTCTCCACTTTCCGTTCCACATAAAAAATCACCTCAAGAATATCCTTGCCCGGAAACCCCGGGCTTAGACAAACTATCGGTGATATAGAAAACTTATTTAATGAGCCGCAGGACCACTTACCCCAGAATACTTGGATATCCTAATTTTCTGTTTGGAAGGTATTGCCGATTACTTTACCGGTAGAGACCGTACTCATATCCCTTTGGGAAGAGCCTCGCCAAGACTTAAGTTCAAAAGACGCCAAGGCTTCATTCCACTGGACGCAGTAAACCTCAGATTGAATGAATATCAAATCTGCTTCATACACATCTATGCCCTGAGCATCTGTCAAGCCTGTCCATTGGAGCAATTCATATTTTCCTACAGGATCCCAGGACTTCCCGGGAACGCTCACCGCAAAGGGATTACGACTTTGGATATCAAAACTAATCGCTTGAGGGTTGTGCATTTTTCTGGCTACCTTATTCCATACACGAAATTTCAATTGTCTCAAACCTGCTGCCCCCCTACTCGTTATATACTTATACAACCATAAGTACGGATAAAAGGGAAGATTTTCAGGAGATATGAGGACTGGTAATTATTTCTGGGTTTTGACTGCTCGTGTCGCATAAAACGTTCTACTGCATCGGTCATATTCAAAAGTATTTCATCAATATGTTCTCTTAAAATCTCAATCCTGTTCATCGTTTTCACCTGCCTGACATAATCAATTTGGTTTAAGTTTTAACCTCCCCCTGACTTTACTCCAAAAAGCCATCTCAATGCAGCTAAACGTTTGATGAGCAAATCATAAATAATCAGGCAACTGAAAAAGGATATAACCATAGTACTTAAAAACTTCGGAACCACCCCTAAGCCGGTAGGTACCACAAAAAATCCTATGACAAGCACGATCGTCTGATGAATTATATAAATGGGGTAGGCCGCTTTGTTCATATAAGCTAACCATTGCCCCCCGAAGTTCAAATACTTTTGGCCATAGCCCAAAACGACGATTAAAGTCAGCCATAACGCCAGGTTCCGCATAAATGCCAACATCACTGATTCCGGGGATAAGTCCGGCAACCCTGAAAACTTGGATGCCAGCAGCAGATATAACGGTAAAAAGGGAATTAAAAACAGCAGAACCTTAGCCTTTAGCCCTTGGATCATGGTGTTAAAACGTTCATCGGCACAAGCGATGTATCCCACGAGGAAAAGGAAAAAGAAGAAAAACGGGTTTTTCCCTCCCGGTGACGGCAAAACCTCAGTAGCAGTGAGAATGATAAAGCCCAATAAGAACGCCCACGGTTTGCTGAACGTTGACCAGAACCTTGCCAGTCCTCTTTTTCCGGACTCCTTGTTCATAGCTAAGAGGAGCGGTAACCCTAACAGCGAGAAGACAAATAAGTAGAGAATAAACCACAAGTGTGAAGGAGTGAATGTACCAAAGTAGCCGCTTAAATCACTGAAGTCACGGAAATAATCGGTTAAGAATTGAAGATAAGTTTGGTCATAACTAGGGTTGCCGAGCTTCGCCAGATATCCTTGAGGCGGAACAATAATCAGGATTCCAAAAAGCAGGGGGATAAAAAGCCTGCTTATGCGTTCCTTGACATATTACCATCCATCCCTGGACTCAAGGGCATACCAAGTTGAAGATCCTGCCAGCCAAAACATCAGCGGCATAAATCAATAGCCTACTATAACAATAAACCAGCTTAAACCCCAGCTCAGATCCGCACTCTTAACATAGTTTGGCTCCCAGAAGTCGAATATCCTGGCCGAGTGAAAGGGAAAAAGCAACAAGATTACGATTATACGAAGCCAATCTATATCGTATCTTCTTTTAGAATTGCTGGCCTTCACTTTCATCTCAGCCCCTGCTCTCCCGAAAATTCCTCTTACGGCTGCGCAGTATTCCTCATATTAATCGTATTAAATGTAGTTCAGTCATCTCCGCAAAATTATAATTCTCATATTCTTGTACACCAAGGTTTCTTGGACAATGTGCTGGCGCGTTATAGATACTAGCTATTAAGGATTGACCAAAGAAATTTCAATTCGTTCCTTGCCCTTGCCAATATTATCTCGCTTTAACTTAATCGGGCCGATTTCACCCGTTGTTTTTAGATGGGTCCCTCCACAAGGTACCTTGCCAAAGCCTTCAATCTCCCAATATCTCTCTTCATTTTCTTGATCACTGAAGTCACTGGTTATGGGCAGATTCGCTTCAATAATCCGGCTTGCCTCACTCTGCAGAAAAGGAAACGTTTCGGAGATATTGCCATTCCAGGCAAAGTCCACTCTGGCTTTAGTGTCAGTAATATTGGCCCCCACCTTATCAGGATGATCAAAGTTCTGGTAAACAAGCTCCAGAATGATCTCTGCCGCAAAGTGGAGCTTCATCAGGCGATACCGTTTTTCCCAATCAATCTGAATAAGCACTTCATTACCGACTGAAAGGTTATGGCCCTCTTCAAGAGTATAGAAGATTTCCAGATCAACTTTTTCTGCCCTTAAAATAGGATAACCGTTAATCGTTCCGCTGTCTGATGCCTGACCACCGGAAAAGGCAAAAGCAATGGTTCTATCTAAAGTAAGTACATTGTCGTTGACCGTGGTTACTTTAGCATTTAAAGACGTAAGATAGGGATCCTGCCAAAATACTTTTTCTACTGACATAAGTTCGTTCACCTCTAAGTTATAATCTGCGTTTGTTTAAGGCATAGGTACATAAAATTGACTGCTAATTGTCTTTCAACTTATCTTGAATCTCACGGACAGTTCGCTCAACTCGGGTTCGACAGTCAAAACGCATTTTAGGCACATGGAAAAAAATGAGATCCATCAACCATGCGGGTTTAAGGGGTTATCCACAAGTGAATAACTCCAAAACATGTAGGCACACGAAATTGTGGATAACTCCAAATATTATATGAATTTGTATTGATACTGTAGGTATTCAATGATAAAATTAAACCATGTATATTCGTGTAACTTCTCGTAAAAACAAAGATCATACGGTTGTGAAATATGTCCAGCTCGCTCATAACGTCCGCAATCCGAAGACCGGTACACCGCAGGCAGAGGTGATTCATAGTTTCGGACGGATGGATGAGCTCGATATGGATGGCCTTCGCCGTCTTTCCCGAAGTATTCAGCGGTTCCTTGGCGAGGAGCCTGCGCTCTTCGATGACAAGGCTCCCGAGCTGCGCTTCATCTCCAGCCGTCCTATGGGGGGAACTTGGTTTCTCGATGGCTTGTGGCGTCGCATTGGCATCGATAATATTCTCGGAAAGCGTTTAAAGGATCGTGAGTTTCGAGTCGAAATGGAGCGCGTGATCTTTGCTATGGTGGCCAATCGAGCGTTAGCCCCTTCGAGTAAATTGGGGCTGGAAGAGTGGATCGCTAAGCATGTCGCCATCCCTGGGCTGTGTGAACTGGATGTTCAGCATTGCTACCGGGCGATGGATTTCCTTTTAGAATCGGAGGAAGAGCTCCAACATGAAGTGTTCAACGCGGTGGCCGATCTGTTCCATTTGGAAGTGGATCTGCTCTTCTTCGATACCACCTCGACGTATTTTGAAATGGATGAGTGGGATGAGGAAGAATTTAAGCGTCAAGGGCACTCCAAGGATAGTCGACCGGATCTTCCTCAAATCGTGATCGGCTTGGCCGTGACACGGGACGGGATTCCGATTCGCTGTTGGTCATGGCCTGGAAATACTTCGGATATGTCGGTTATCCCCGAGATCAAGCGAGATCTTGTGGGTTGGAAGCTCGGTCGGGTGATTACGGTGGCGGATCGGGGGTTTTCTTCTGAGGTGAATCTAAGGACGCTGCAACACGCCGGGGGGCATTATATTGTGGGCGAACGACTGTCTGCGGGGAAACCGGAGGTCGAACAAGCCTTGGCTCATCCCGGTCGCTTCCGGAGTGTTCGGGAGAACTTAGAGGTCAAGGAGGTCGTGGTCGGGAACGGTGAAGCCCGCCATCGCTATGTTCTCGTTCGCAATCCCGCTGAGGCTCGGCGGGATGCTGCAAAACGTGAAAAGCATTTGGAGACGATCCGAGCTGAACTTACCCGACTGAAGGAACTGGATGGAACCGCCCATACGAAAGCCCATTGCCGTCTCAACACCCATATCACCTACAAGAAGTATCTGAAAATGGATGCTAAGGGAAATCTTAAACTAAATACTCAAGCGATTAAAGCGATGGAACATCTGGATGGGAAATATCTCATCCGGACCTCCGATGATACGCTCTCCACAGAAGACATCGCCTTAGGTTACAAGCAGCTCCTGGAAGTGGAACGGGCCTTTCGAACGCTAAAAACGACCTTGGAGTTGCGTCCGGTGTACCACCGTAAGGAAGAACGAATTCGTTCCCATGTCCTTTTGTGTTGGTTAGCGCTCCTGCTGGTGAGAATCGCGGAAGTGAACACGCTGCAAACCTGGCCCACATTGCGTTCAGAGCTGGACTCCATGCATCTCATCGAACACGAATCAGCGGACGGGAAAGTCTGGCAACGAACCGAATTAACCGAGGGACAAAAGAGAATTCTTTTTTTGCTTGAAGTGCCGGAACCCGCAAGAATACTGGATATTACTCTTCGGAAGGGGTAAAAAACGTAGATACACGGCAAGTTATCCACAAGTGCCTCTAGCCCATGGGCTGCAAGGGTTTGAGGCACTTCTTGTGTCTACAGACTGTCGAACCCGAGCTCAACACGCCCGGAAAATGCAGCTTTACTGTGCGGTTGAAATTGGTCGGCGGCTAACGGAAGCCAAAGCACTGGTTCTCCATGGAGAATGGGGCCAATGGTTAGAGGAATCAGTGGACTATTCTCAAACCACGGCCGCCAGATTGATGCAGCTCTTCAAGGAGTACGGTTCCAAACTCCTGGCCTCCCCTACTGAGGTCGACAGTTCAAATTTTGCAGCGCTGCAAAATTTGGGTTACACTCAGGCGCTCATCCTCTTAGGAATTCCCGAAGAAGAGCGGGCCGAGTTCATCACCGGCCTTGACATCGAGAACATGAGTACTCGAGAGCTGCAAAAGGCGATTGAGGAGAAGAAGCAGGCCTTACAGGAGAAAGACCAAGCCCTGGAAGACGGAAAAAAAGCTCTTCTGGAACGGGATCAGGCCCAAGATGCCAGGGATAAAGCACTCGAGGAGAATGATAATCTTAAGGAGAGGCTGGAAGTAAAGGACAAAGACATCGACAAATTAAATGATCAAATTCATGACCTGGATCTTAAGTCCGAAGGCTATAAGCAGAAATTCGAGGCAGAACAGAAGAAAGTCAGGGATAAGCAAAAGGAGCTGGAGGAGGCCATTGGGACGACCCCGACTGCCACAAAAATCCCAGAGCAGGAAGGAGACATTGAGGGTGAGATGACCAAAGTCTTTATCCTGAAGCATCAAGAATCATTTATCACTTATCGCGACCAAATCCTCCGAGCCTTCGAAAATTTGACTCGTACGCTTTCGGAGCTGAATAGAAAGGACGTTGACGTAAAGGAGAAAAATCGACAGGCAGCACATGAAATGATGAAGAATCTGACTAAGCAACTGGAAGAGTGGCCTCCGAGAGTCACCTTTACTGTAATCCAATAGATTTGGAAGGAGATCAATAGCATGGCAATTGGCAAGAAATTGGTTTATACCATCAAGGCCATAGACGGCACAACTTTGACTATAAAGATTCCCTACACGAGGGATGATCTGACTATGGACGAGGTTAAGGGAGTTATGGATATTCTCATTCAAAACAAGATATTTCCACCCTCCGGCGGACGCCTAACTGTGGATTTTGATATTAGGAGTTTAAACTGAAACTGGCCGTACCGGTGAAAAAGTCATGTCATCTGGATAAGCGGACGAGCTCGTTAGGTAAGCCGCGTCCGCTTATCGTCCCATTTCTTCTTCCTATCTTAATGATTCCGTGGGTTTGTGGGAATACGCCATTACCTGTCTGTGAATGTCAACGAATTTCTTTACCATGTGACAGCGAATTAGTTTACCAGTAATGGCAATGAATTAGTTTGCCATGTTTAAGTTTTTGGCAGTGAAAAAGTTTATCACTTAGCTTCTAAAGATAGGGAAACACTCTTTCAGTTAGTTCCCTTGGTTATAATTACTCTTGTTAGAATACCCGGCTCTATATGTATGACAAGAATTCATATTCAATACATGGGACCTGAACGTCAATCGGACAATAAGAGCAGTAACCATTGTGGTATTTTCAAACATTTTCTATGATTTTATTACCTGATCCAGCCTGGCATCAGCTTTCTGGCCATCGTTACTATACGATATCAAGCTCCCTTAATAGTTATTACCCCACTATTATTGCATAAATTCGAAATTATTATCTAATATAGACCCTTAAGCAAACACCCATATGCCATCTGTCACATAACGTTGTGGGTATTTGCGACGCGTCCCAACTACATTCATCTTTGCCAGTGTTGCAAATACCGTGATATATGAAGCCTCGACTTATGAGTTATGCAATAGCTTTTGCGCAAAAACTGCGGGGTTAGCAAATGATAAAGTGCTACCCCGTCGATTGTAATCAAAATGGTGTAACTGGAAGCTTCTTTATTAAATGAATACTTAATTGTTTGATAAACTCTTCTTTAAGATTCGGGTATTTGTCCAACATGGGTTTGATTTCTGAAAGATAAATTTCAAACAAATTCTTGTTAAAAGACTTTAGTTCTAACCTTGGATATATTTCCATTAAATGTTGGCCAAGCGACTTAAGTAGAGTATTCATAGTCTTGCTAACTTCTTTAGAATTATCGTGATTTTTCAGAAGTAATTCTGGTATCTGTTGATTATTTATAAAGTCTTCAAAAAGAACTTTAGATATTAATGGCAACTTATTTTCCTTAATAACCCAGAATTCTTTATCATTCCAATTTTTGAACTCTATTTCACCAATAATCCGTTCAGTATAAAACCCAATAAGTTTTATACTCTGGTCTATTAAAATTTTATCATATTCTCCATTAGTTCCAAGAACAGTTTTTCCTACCTCGTTTATCATTTCAGTGATGTTTTCTGAAAGCATTTCTAATTTAGAAATTGAATCCATCATCTTTTTATCTGATTCCTTTTTGCGCAACTCAGATAAATAGTTATAAAATAATCCGGACCATTGTTCTCTTAATCATGAAGCGATATCTTTAAACCGTTCAAATGGACAAACGTTATTGTTTTTGAATTGTGCTTCGGCTTCCTCGATAAATTCATATACCCCAATGTTGTCCGCATATGCATAGTTAACCTGACTGTTATTCTTATTTCGTAAATATGTACGGTATTCACTATGTACGTTCTTATCAATAAAAATATAAATCGGTAAGCCAGCTTCGAAAGCAGTACGATACTCCTTACGCGTTATAGAGATATATTTTTCAAAAAAATCTTGTTGCTGTTGTACCTGTACTATATTTTCTGATTCACTGATTCTAGACCCATACCTACCGCCAATTATAAGGATAAAAATGTCACATAATTTTGCTTCGTGAAAACATGATTCATCTAAAGGTTGTGTGTAGTCATAGGTTATTGACCCAATTTCGTTAAGGACTGGATCGAAACCAAATAATTCGATGAAATCCCTAAGATCGTTTCTTATGTGTTTTAAGTCATAGTTAGTTGAACTAACAAACACCCGCGGCCTTGCCATTTCTTTAACTCTCTCCAATCCTAGATATTTCACATAATAAACTCATTCTTGCTTATGTCGAAAAATCCTGCCACTATGCAATTCTGAAACGTAAGCTTTCTGCTCCTCCCTAAAAAATACTCAAACGAGGCACTTAACAAATCGAATTAAGATACTAATAATATATTACAAAAGTTATCCGTCTTAAGCCCCGAAGATAACTTGCAAGGTCATGTCGTATAACGTTTTGTGTGTTCCCGAAGTTTGGTTACTACTTGCATATTGTCTCAGACTTTGGGAACACAATGTTATCGGCTGGATGAAGCCCTGCGAAGCCCACTAAAACGTTTCGCCATTTAAGATCATTCTAATAAATATCTACGTAACCATATGTTAAATATCACAAACTACAAAACCGTTAGCAACCATGCTCAAGTGCCTCTCCCAATCGTCTATTGTAAATAATTCTGAACTTCTGTTTGGTATGGTTATATCATGAATTCCTTCAGCTATAACTAAATCTTTATAAAAGTACATTTCAAGTATGAATAATCCCGCTAGAGCATTTATTGTATTAACTAAGTTGGCTTTCTTGAAAAACTCCTGTCCATTTGAGTCAGATGAAGTCCTCTTATGCTTTACTTTATTATAAATAGTCCACCATGTGGGGGAAATATTATTTGGATTATTTCCGTTCAATGGATCATTCGGGTCACTATTCCAATCTTTCCAAGGCACGAGTTGAATATTGGACTGGTTTTTCACTCTAACTATACGTGATTTTACATCTGCCTTTTCGTACAAAATTACATCTGCATATCCAAGAATGTTTGAAGGATTCTTAGAACTGCATAAATGATTACAATATTGTTTACAAACAACATCAACTTCTGAACAAATAGTTTGGTACTGTTTTGCATACTCCAAAGAAAATGCATCAAAGTTATCAGGATCGATTGCAATATAACGTTGGGTCGCTATGAAATCGCTCTCTAAATTCAAATAGTAATTCCAATATCTTTCATCGAACTGGTTTGGCTTCAACTATGCCCCTCCTCTATTTTACTAATTCACCTAACAT
>Ga0366808_1072_pt1 | contig 14888 bp, 11 predicted proteins | sample TotcelN113001M13_FD_207020 | JGI IMG/M metagenome (GOLD analysis project Ga0366808, IMG submission 207020) | Enriched cells from coal bed in the Powder River Basin, Montana, United States - Total cells N11 rep3 HSBNCT.N11.300.1.M13 ... | reverse complement strand
AAAGCAGTCATTGACCTTGGAAGGAGCAAACGATTGCTACCAGCTAGCGGCTACTTTTAGCTTCGAAGCAAAGATACGCACCTGCTCGTGGAAATACTGTCCCCACTATTACCGAATATCGACCAATTCAAATTATTTGTGCGAAAATCAACTATCAATAATCATCTATATGGCTATTAAATGGTTTTAGATTTCACAAAATTGCGCGCTGGAACAGCTGCTAAACAAACGGATCCACGAAAAATATTCACCATGTCAATGCCGGGGTAAATGTGTACCAGATGGCGCGTTAAAAGTGTACCAATCCGGGTTAATAAATGGAGCCGTATTGGCTCCTGTTTTTTCTTCTCTTGCTACCGTTTTCATCATTTGGCAGTCATGGGGTTGCGGGCGCAGCGAAGCGTAGCCCGCTCTCTCAGGATGCCGGGTTGGCGCCTCCTTTCTCCGCAGCAGAACCGGATTTGGCATTCATAGAAGATCCAAGATGTAAAAACTTGTCCAGCTTGCCAGCCGGCAAGGGCGGCGAATACAGATACCCTTGGACAAAATCGCACCCGGCTTTTTCCAGCAAGTCGCGCTGCCCTTCGGTCTCGACGCCCTCGGCAATGACTTTGATATCAAGCCGATGCGCCATCTGGATAATGGCCTCACACAACGCCAGGTCCGTCGAATCAGACGACAGATTGCGCACGAAGGACTGATCGATTTTCAGGTAGTCGATGTCGAACTTCTTTAAGTACGACAAGGCCGAATAGCCCGTGCCGAAGTCGTCCAGCGCCACTTCTATGCCGGCATCCCGAAGGTCTAACAGCAAGCCCTTGACCTGTTCACTCGCTTCGAGCAACAAGCCTTCGGTAATCTCAATGACGATCGCATTGCCAGGCAAACCCATACGCTTTAAGTGGTCTATCCAAACCCCAAAACTGAGATTGCCATTCCTAAACTGTACGGGCGAGACATTCACGCTGATCTGGAACTCTGGATGAAATTGCTCGCGCCATTTTGCAGCCTGGCGCACGGCTTCTTCCACCATCCAGTTTCCCAAGGGACCGATCAAGCCGGTCTCTTCGGCCGTTGAAATGAAGTCAGTCGGATTGATCAGCCCTTTTGTCGGATGCTGCCAGCGCATCAACGCTTCCGCTTTGGCAATGCACCCTGTTGCCATTTCGACAATGGGCTGGTAGACGACCTCGATCTGCCCTTCATCGAGCGCGCCTCGTAAGTCATTGATTAGATGCATCCTTGCCATGGCCGCCTGCTGCATTTCGGGCGTAAAGAAGTGGTAGCGGTTCTTTCCTTCCTGCTTGGCGGCATACATGGCCTGGTCTGCGTTCTTTAACATACCCTCCAGTTCGGCCGTATCCTGCGGATAGAGGGTAATGCCGACCGAGCCGGAAATATGGACTAACTCGGCATTCAGTTTTATAGGCGCAGACAGTCTTTGCAGTATGTGCCGTGCGATACGATCAACCCGGCCTGGATCGCGCAATTCGGACAGAACCACGGTAAATTCATCGCCCCCCAGGCGGGCGACCGTATCAATATCGCGTACGCAACCTTTCAGACGTTCAGCTACCTCCTTCAGGAGCAGATCGCCCATGTCGTGGCCCAAGGTGTCATTGACGTGCTTGAAGCCATCCAGATCAATGAACAGCAGTGCCATGGGCAATTTAGTCCGGTTCGCATGACGGATGGCCTGCCTTAGATGCTCTCGGAATAAGTTGCGGTTCGGGAGACCTGTCAAAATGTCGAAGTTCGCCTGATACCAGACCTTTTCTTCTGCCCCCTTCTTGATCGTAATGTCCGACAGAAAGGCAACCCGGCGATGTACCGTTCTATCCGACCCATAAATGGTGTTGATTGTTAAGGAGGCGGCGTACTCTTCGCCCGCTTTCGTTCTGTTCCAGACTTCGCCCTTCCAGCGGCCGGTGTCAAGAATGGACTGCCACATGTCTTGGTAAAATTCCGCGCCTTGTCGACCCGATTTCAAAAAATTAGTCTCTTTGCCGATAACCTCTTCTTTTTTATAACCAGTGATCCGCTCGAATGCCGGGTTGACCGAGATCATCTTGTTGTTCTCGTCAGTTACTATCATCGCCTCGCTGGAATCCTTGTAGACCATTTCGGCCAGGCGCATGCCCTCTTCAGCCTTCTTGCGTTCGGTGATGTCCAAGACAAACGCGACACCATTTTCATCGTCCAGCATCGCCGACGCGATTTCAACCGCAATGGGCTGGCCATTCTTGCATAGATAAACCTTTTCGTAGGGCTGGCGGTTGGCACGGCTGCTCTTAATTTCTGCAATGGCGCGCTCGCTGGTCGGCAAGGATTCGGGCGAGATCATCTCTACCCACCGCAACATGCCGGCCTCCAGTTCCTCGCGATCGTACCCGACCATCTCCAGGAACTTTTCATTGGCGTCCTTAATGCAGCCGTCCATATCCCAGAAAATGACGCCGATCAGCCCCGCGTCATAAAACTGCTTTAAACGCGACTCACTGGCTTTCAAAGCCTCTTCGGCCTGACGGCGGCGCCACTCCCGGTCGATGTTGTCAAGCGCAAAGCCGATGTTTCTCGCCATGCGCTTCAAAAGTGAGACGCTCTGGTCATCAAATGCCTGCTTGCGGTCGTAATGAACAATGAATACGGCGTAGGGCTTGCCGCTGCGTAAGATCGGAAAAGTCGCAGACGATTGAATGCCATATCGGCGAGCACCTTCACGCCAAGGGGCCATCCGCTCATCCGTTTCATAATCATCAATGATAACCGGACGATTTTCACGGTATGCAATTCCTAGCGGCCCTTTGCCTTCTGGCAGGTCCGGATCGATTGAAGCCACCAGGTTTTCTGCATAGTCAAAGGCATTTTCACAAACAGCCGCTGCAATGATGCGCTGGCTGCTCTTATCAGCGATTCCTATCCAAGCGAGAAGCATCTTGCCATGATCCACGGCAATCTGACATATCTTGCGAAAAAGAGCCGTCTCATCCAATTGGTGCAGAATCGCTTCGTTCGTCTGGGATAGCGTCCGGTACATATTTTTCAACTGGCGCTCGCACTCCTCGGCGGCCCTGCGCGCGGTGATGTCGTGGGCGATGCCCAGTACGCCAATCAACTCTCCGCTAGCAGCTTTAACCGGAACTTTGGTCGTCTCCAGCAGCGCGCGACGGCCATCCTCGGCATAAGTGATCCACTCCTCATTAACAAGGGTGCAATCCGCTTCAACGGCTGTTATGTCGTTTTTCCCGAAAAAGTCAGCCAGTTCCTTGCCCACAAAGTCATAGTCGGTCTTGCCGACAATATCCTTTTCCTTGGCGCCAAAGAAACGCTCAAACTGACGGTTGCAAAGTATGTAAACGCCAGCCGGGTCTTTCAGCCAGATGAGTTCGGGCAGCGTCTCGATCAAGCGGCGCTGGCGTATTTGCTCAAGCGACAGCTTGTCGTTCGATATGCGCAGTTCCTGCGTTCGCTCATCAACTGCTTTTTCCAGCCCCAGGCGTGCCCGTCTTTCAGCATATTGAAGCCGCACCAGTACCCATGCTCCGGCAAAAAACAGAATCATCAGCAACAGCGCACTGCCAGCTATGCGGCTACGGTATGTGGTTAGGCCGGCGTTATATTCCGACGTCGGCAATAGCGATACCGTCTTCCAGTAATAATTGCGTCCGCTCACCTGCGCCTGGCTCGGCCCGAAAATCTCTGAACTTCCGGTACTGCTTCTTTGCTCTTGCCTTAGTGGATGGACCGTATTGAAGCTCCACAGGCCATCTGAGGTTTCAAATTGTCCTTCTTCTTGGCTTGAAATCTTTTCCCAAGCCCCAGGGTGGCGTGCGGCTAAGGTCAAATCATTCCTGCTAAACATGAAGCCAAAATCCTCTTTGGGATCCGGCCCCCTGAGCCAATAACCGTCCTGGTTCACAAGCCAAGCCGACACGCCGCGCATCTTGGCCCGGTCTTGAAGGCGGTTCAGAAGATCGTTTGCCTGATAGTTCAGCACCAGAATGCCGCTCTTGACGCCGCTGCTGTCGAATAACGGCGTGCCAAAGCGAATAGTCGGGGCAAAGGGATCCTGGATCGCTTCGCCTTCAATGTACAGGTCGAGCGGAGAAATGTAGACCTCATTGCGGTTCAGCCCGATGGCGTCGAGAAAAAAATAGCGGTTGCTTCGGTTTTGCAACGCTTCGGGCGGGGCGATAGAGGCTTGAGACCCAGCATAGTCGACCTGGACGCGCTCCATGCCGGCCTCATCGATCCATCGGATGCGGTCGTAAATCTGACGGGCATTGGAAAAGATCACCCAGTATTGCGACAAAGAAGCCAGATTGTCGGCAATGGGCGCGGCAATGGCGCTTTTTAATATCGGCTGTTGGGATAGATAGTTCAGGTCTTTCACGGAAGTTTGGAGCGTATTGTCGATGGCGGCCCTGCCAATCAGGAGCGAGTCACGCATTTCGGCAGCCAATTCTTCATGCAGTCGCGTTTCTTCCGCACGGCAGAGCAAATAGGCGCCGGCACTGATCAACGCGGCGATAGGCAGGAAAATGATCAATACGCGAACCCAAAAGGCGCGCTGCTTCCAGTCAGCCATTCCTATACCTCCTCATCAGAGGCTAAGAGGCTAACACCAATCAGATAAGCGTCTACTTATATATCGCAATCAATCGAAGAAAACTATCCGAATGATTCGATGATGCTAAAGCACAGCGCGTGCTTCTTTCTTTCCACTGACGGGAAAATTTATTTAAACAGGCTCATCACAAATAAAAACAACGACTTACAAGGTTTTACTGATAAATCTCAGATACCTTCTTTGTGCCATTACTAGGATGGTTTTTGATTGTAAATACTTAATTTAGGACTGCGTATGAGCAATAGACTGCCGGGAATGGGGAAGATTGCGCTCGGGTCGGTGGAAATGGTGCTGCAGTCTATCCACGACTATATGCGCGAAAACAGAGGCGCGCTGCCGTTGAAAATTGAACTGCACCCCGCCGTTATGGCAGCTTTTTTCGAGGATTACCGCTGCACTTATGCCGGCCATGTAGGCGCTAATACTATTCTGGAACTGCTAAGAGAGGTACCAATCATGCCTTGCTCGCAAGTTGAGCAGCCAAGGCTCATCACTCGCACAGGCGGCATTCAATACTTATAAACGGAATGTATGCGGCAGGTAATAATAAGCCCCTTACTCAAGCCGAAAAATTTTCATAAAGAAGAAGGTGAACAAATATTGTTATTAAATTTGTAATTATCTAATTTATAACATTATTTACTCACATTTTCTGTGAAGAATCCTGTGGATATCTGTAAATATTGCGTATAAGAATATGTTTCATAAGGGAAATCCTTAGTTTGATTAATATCAAGGCAGTGACCTGCTCCCCTGATTTAGCAACACGGAGCTGTAGAGTCCGAGCTTGTAAATTGATGTTGAGCCGCGAATTCAACTGGTGTGATGTAACCAAGTGAACTGTGCGGCCGGTTTGAATTGTAATCCTGTCGCCATGCCTCGATCAGAAATCGGGCTTCATACAGGGTCGAGAACCACTGGTCATTTAAGCATTCATCTCGAAATCGCCCGTTGAAGCTTTCGATAAACGCATTCTGTGTTGGTTTGCCAGGCTGGGTAAACGCCAGCTTGACTCCTCTGGCATGTGCCCATGCATCCAGGGCAAGGCTGGTGAATTCGGGGCCGTGATCGACCCGAATCATCCTAGGCAACGGTCGCTGCATGGCAATACGATCCAGCACCCGGGCCACCCGTAGACCGGAGATCGACGTATCGACCTCAATGACAATACTTTCCTTCGTGAAGTCATCCACCACATTCAGGCAGCGGATTCGTCTGCCATCAGCAAGCCCGTCATGGACGAAGTCCATCGACCAGGCATAGTTGGGCTGCTCCGGCAACAGCAACGGTAGCCTCTCTGTTAAACCAATCCGTTTACGGATGCGTTTCTTAACGGCCAGGCCTGCCATGCTATAGAGCCGATAGACCCGTTTGATGTTGATTTGCCATCCCTCCCGTTTGAGCAGAATGTGTATCCGGCGATAACCGAAGCGTCGGCGTTGGCTTGCAATCGAAGCAATGCGTTCACAAAGCGGACCATTGCTATCGGGCTTGGCCTGATAGCGCAGTACTGACGTGGATAGGTTTACCAGCCCACAGGCACGACGTTCAGACAACTGCCATTCTGTCTTTAGCAGAACGACTGCTTCCCGCCGTGCCTGTGGGCTTACCACTTTCGTGAAACAACGTCCTTCAACGCAGCGTTATCAAGCATGGCATCGGCCAGGAGGCGCTTTAGTTTGTTGTTCTCATCTTCAAGTGCCTTGAGCCGTCTGGCATCGGACACGTCCATACCGCCAAACTTGGCTTTCCATTTGTAATAGGATGCGTCTGAGAAACCGTGTTTGCGGCATAGCTCCGTTACTGGCAGCCCCGCATCAGCCTCTTTCAGAAATCCGATGATTTGCTCTTCACTGAATCGCTTCTTCATTTCCCGTCCCCTTTCAGAAACGGACTCTACTACGTTATGTAGCTAATGGCGGGGGCAGGTCAGTATCTACTTAGCGCCGACTTGTTTGCCAAGGCGCGCTGATACAACATCGAGTGCTTATTTCACTGGCGAAATTTCTTTGCGCCCAGCTGCGGCTAGACGGAGATTCGTGTCTCGTAACGAGTAGGCGCAACCACAGTATTCTTGCTGGTAAAATTTTTCTTGCTTTGTCAGCTCAGTCATTCTGGCAGCGCCGCCGCCTTTACGCCAGTTGCAATCCCAATAGAACAATGCCGGGTAGCGCGCCGCAGCACGCTGTCCGCAATCATTGATGAGTTCCAGATTTTTCCAGCGGGAGATGCCTAACGACGCAGCAAAGATCGGAAAATCATGCGCGTTAGCGTATTGCGCCGTGTTTGTTAGCCGCATGTCAAAGCAGACGGTACAACGTGCGCCGCGTTCGGGCTCGTTTTCCAGTCCATTTGTTTGTTCAAACCAGCGCGTGCTGTCGTAATCGGCATCGATGAAAGGAATGTTGAGTTTTTCGGCAAAGCGCTTGTTTTCATTTTTTCTCCGCTCATACTCCTTGAACGGATGAATATTGGGGTTGTAGAAAAATACGGTGAGATCGACGCCCATGACCTTTATCGCTTCCATCACTGCAGCGCTGCAAGGTGCGCAACAGGAATGCAGGAGAACCTTGTTTTTACCGTTGAACCCAGGCGGCTGCATTTGTCTGGTGTCATTTGCTTCGCTCATCTCACGCCAACCCTCGCATTGCTGTGTGCAAGTGCCAGGTCAATGAATGCACGCACGTAATCAATGTCGGCATCGGCTTCGCGGATGCCCAAGCAAATTTGCTTGGCGACACCTTGCTTGCCGAGCCGTACCGGCACAACATCAAACTTGCTATCGTATTCTTCCACCAGCCAACGCGGCAGGGCAGCAACGCCTCGACCGCTGGCCACCATCTGCAACATGATGTCTGTGGTTTCGATGAGTTTGTGACGCTTCGGGCTAATCCCGGCAGGCAGAAGAAATTGCGTGTAGATGTCCAGCCGTTCTACATCAACCGGGTAGGTAATCAAAATTTCTTCAGCGAGTTGCGGTGGTGTCACGAAGCTGGCGCTGCGTAGAGGGTGGTTCGGCCCCACCACCAGCACTTGCTCGTAGTCAAAAACAGGAACAAATAGCAAACCGGTTTTATAGAGCGGATCGGGTGTCACCAGCATGTCGATTTCGTGGCCGAATAGCGCACCGATGCCGCCAAATTGGAATTTCTGCCTGACGTCCAGATCAACATCCGGCCAGTCGGAAAGATAAGCAGAGGCAATTTTCATCAGCCACTGATAGCACGGATGGCACTCCATACCGATGCGCAGCGTACCGCGCTCGCCGCGAGCAAATTGGCGCAAACGTTCTTCTGCCAATTCAAACTGTGGCAGAACGCGATTTGCCACCGCCAACAGGTATTGCCCCGCCGGTGTCAGGCGCAAACTGCGCCCTTCCCGCAACCAGATGTCCGTACCCAATTGTTGCTCCAGCTTGCGCATGCTGTGGCTTAGCGCTGACTGCGTCAGGCAAAGCTCGCCAGCGGCCGCCGTCAGCGACCCTTGTAGCTCTACCTCTTGAATGATGGATAAATGCGCCCGGTCAAGCATGAATAATTCTCATTGATCGTTGAATTAATATCATTTTACTTCATGGGTTGCAGATTCTATCATTCCTTTTATTTTTGGACTTGGAGCGGGATCATGACGACAATTCACAATCTGGGGTTTCCCCGCATCGGTGCCAAACGCGAACTGAAGTTCGCGCAGGAGGCTTACTGGAAAGGGGATTCATCGCGCGATGCACTGAAGTCATTCGGCGCAGAGCAGCGTCGGCGCTATTGGGGGGAGCAAGCCGGGCTCGACCTGGTGCCTGTGGGTGACTTTTCTTTCTATGACCATGTACTCGATATGAGCTTCATTCTGGGCAACCTGCCAGAACGAGTGCAAGGCTTCCACGGCGATGCATTGGATAACTATTTCCGCGTTGCTCGTGGTCGTTCTGCACAGAGTGCGGACGATCAGTGCGCATGTTGCGGTGGTGTCGCCGCTGGTGAAATGACCAAGTGGTTCGATACCAACTATCACTATATCGTTCCGGAGTTCAATGCAGCGACGGAATTCAAGCTCGATGCCTCCCGCTTGCTGGAACAACTGGCAGATGCCAAGGTGCAAGGCGTCAATGCCAAACCGGTCATTGTCGGCCCGGTCACCTATCTGGGATTAGGCAAAGCAAAAGACGGTTCCGACAAACTGGCCCTGCTGCCGCGTCTGTTGCCGGTATATCGAGAGCTGCTGGAAACTTTGGCCGGACAGGGTATCGAATGGGTGCAGATCGACGAACCCTTGCTGGTCACCGAACTGGACACCACTTGGCAGCAAGCTTTCAACACTGCCTATGAGCAGTTCAAGACCTGCCGCATTAAACTGCTGCTCACCACCTACTTCGGACAACTGCAAGAGAATCGCTCTCTGGCGGCGAATCTCCCGGTAGCAGGTTTGCATATCGATGCAATCAATGGGCGTGACGATGTCGTTCCCCTGCTGGATATGCTCTCCGCGAACAAGGTATTGTCTCTGGGCGTCATCAATGGCCGCAACATCTGGAAAACCGACCTCAATGCCGTGCTCGATTGGGTGGAGCCGCTGGCAAAACGTCTTGGTGAGCGCCTCTGGATCGCGCCGTCATGCTCCTTGCTCCATGTCCCAGTCGATCTGAACAGTGAAGTGAAGCTGGATCCTGAAATCAAATCGTGGCTGGCGTTTGCGCTGCAAAAGCTCGATGAACTCAAGATTCTGGCCGTCGCTTTGCGCGAAGGACGCGATGCAGTCAAAGAAGCCTTGGCTGCCAACAAGGCTGCCATCGAGTCACGCCGCAATTCTCCAAGAGTGAACAATCCTAAAGTCAAAGCGGCACTAGGTAAAATTAATGCGCAATTTGGAGAGCGTACAAGCGCCTACGCCCAGCGAGCACCTAAACAAGCTGCATTGCTGAAGCTTCCCCTGTATCCCACCACAACCATTGGCTCCTTCCCGCAAACGGCGGACATTCGTCAGGCTCGCAGCAAATTCAAGTCGGGTGAACTGGACGAAGCCGGTTACAAGGCAGCCATGCAGGCGGCCATTTCCCTGAGCGTGTGCGAACAGGAAGAGCTGGGTCTGGATGTGCTGGTGCATGGCGAGGCAGAACGCAACGACATGGTCGAATACTTTGGCGAGCAGTTGGAAGGTTATGTGTTCAGCCAATTCGGCTGGGTGCAATCTTACGGTTCTCGCTGCGTGAAGCCGCCCATCCTGTTCGGCGATATCAGTCGCCCGCACCCAATGACTGTGGGGTGGATTAAATATGCGCAATCCCTCACCGACAAACCGATGAAGGGCATGCTGACCGGCCCGGTTACCATTCTGAACTGGTCTTTCGTGCGCGACGACCAACCGCGCTCGGTATCTTGCCGTCAGCTCGCTTTGGCGATCCGCGATGAAGTGCTTGATCTGGAGCATGTCGGCGTGCACGTGATCCAGATCGACGAGGCTGCTTTGCGTGAAGGTCTGCCGCTACGCAAGTCTCAGTGGAAGGAGTATCTCGACTGGGCGGTTGAGTCGTACCGAATTACGGCTAATGGCGTCAAGGATGAGACGCAGATTCACACGCACATGTGCTATTCGGAATTCAATGACATCATCGCCTCGATTGCCGACATGGATGCCGACGTGATCACTATCGAAACCTCGCGTTCCGACATGGAACTGCTCGATGCTTTTGATGACTTCAAGTATCCGAATGAGATCGGGCCGGGTGTGTATGACATCCACTCGCCCAACATTCCGACTCAGGAACACATCGAGCATCTGATGAAGATGGCAGCGGAACGCATTCCGGCAGAGCGTCTATGGGTCAACCCCGACTGTGGCTTGAAAACACGTCAGTGGTCAGAGGTCATTCCGGCCTTGACCAATATGGTGGCTGCTGCAAAGGCATTGCGCGCTGCTGCCGCGTGATGACAGAACGGCGTAGGGCCTGCCATCCATGACGGCAGGTTAGCCAAGAGTCCTCAAAACGAAACGCCTCCCGCTCATGGGAAGCGTTTCGGCATTTCAGGGGGGAAACGAGCCGTCTATATTGCTGGCTTTCCTTGCGACAGCCGGAAAAGTCTCTGATTGTCCGAACCGCGCCAAGGCAAGGTATTAGGCTGATTTTGCTGATACGGACCGTCGATCAGGACATCGACGTCCTGCAAGAGCGGCAGATGCTGAACTTCTTCATAGAGATAGCCGGTCCAAATCCAGATATCTTTATCCGGGTAGCGTTGCTTGAAGCGGCGACAGAGATCGTCGACAGCTTCCCGGTTTGCGGGATGCAAAGGATCGCCACCACTCAAACTCAAGCCATCGTGATCCTCGCACAGGTCGAGAATCGTTTCGCGCACTTCTGGCGTGAAGGGCTGTCCAGCGTTGCGATTCCAGGTCGACTTGTTATAGCACCCGGGACAAGCATGCTGACATCCCGTCACAAACAGGGTAACCCGCAATCCTTCCCCATTCAGCACATCACAGGCGTAATAACGGTCAAAATTCATGTTTCCGATTGCACGTGTTTCACCCGGCGTATAACTTCTTTCTGTTTGCCTGCATTGAACGGGCGCGCATTCGGACTCCCTAGATAACCGCATACGCGCCGGGTAACCGAGAGGCTTGAGCTATCGCGATTACCGCACTGCGGGCAGGCAAAACCCTCCGGCGTGGCGTTGGTCTCACCCATGAAGCCGCATTGGCCACACGAGTCCACCGGCGTATTGGTGCCGAAATACGGTACGTTCTCGACGGCATAGTCCCAGATACGTTCTAACGCCTTGAGGTTGTGACGCATATTGGGCAGTTCGACATAGGTGATGTGACCGCCGGAAGCGAGCTCAGCAAAGCCCTTTTCGAACGCGATCTTCTCGAACGGCGTGACTTTGCGCGCGACATCCAGATGAAAGGAATTGGTGTAATAGCCCTTGTCTGTCAAGCCGGGCAGAATGCCGAAGCGAAGCGTGTCGAGCTTGCAGAAACGGTTGCACAAGGATTCGCTTGGCGTCGAATAAAGCGAGAACCCCCAGCCGGACTCATCTTTCCAGCGCTGGGTTGCTTGCGCAAGATAGGCAATGACTTCATGCAGGAATGCTTGCGCTTCCGTGCTGTCAAACGGATGTTCGCCGAACATTAACAATGCCACTTCGTGCAAACCGATATAACCCAGCGAAACTGACGCACGTCCATTGCCAAGCAGACTCAGAATCTCGTCGTCTGGTTTGAGTCGCACCCCGAACGCGCCCTCGGTATAGAGAATTGGAGCAATGTTGGCCTTAACCCCTTCAAGCCGGCTAATCCGGACAAGCAGCGCCTTGTATGCTAACTTCAGGCGTTCGTCGAGAATATGGAAAAACCGATCCCGATCCTGTTTGGCTTCGATAGCAATCCGTGGCAGGTTCAAGCTGACAACGCCGAGATTATTGCGACCGGAAAGCACTTCCTGCCCTTGTTCATCCCGCCACACGCCCAGAAAGCTGCGGCAGCCCATCGGCGAAACCGGAACCGACGATCCGGTAAGCTGGCGATTCAGTTTGGTCGAAATAATGTCTGGGTACATGCGTTTTGATGCGCACTCCAAGGCTAATTGCTTGATGTCGTAATTTGGATCATCCGGCTTGAGGTTCACGCCCTCTTCCATAAAGAACACCAGCTTTGGAAACACCGGAGTAATGCCTTCCTTCCCGATTCCTTTGATGCGAACCTGTAGGATCGCTTTTTGAACAGCACGCGCCTGCCAACTCGTTCCCATGCCGAACGAGAAGGTTACAAACGGTTGTTGTCCGTTGGAACTGAACAGCGTATTGATTTCATATTCGCACGCCTGGATGCCGTCATAGGTTTCCTTCTCGGTACGCTCGCGTGCAAATCTCTCACCGTCGGCAATGTCATATTGACGCGCAATTTCAAGGTTTTTCTCATACGATTTTTGCACATAAGGCGCGAGCGTTTCATCGATATTCGGGATTGTCGTCCCCCCGTACTGATGACTGGCTACTTGCGCAATGATTTGCGCAGTAACGGCGCAGGCGACACCGACCGATTTGGGGCTTTCAATGCCGGCATTACCCAGGTGAAACCCTTGTTCGAGCATCCCTTTCAAATCCACCAGGCAGCAATTCGTGAACGGCAGAAATGGCGAATAATCCAGATCGTGAAAGTGCAAGTCGCCGCTTTCGTGTGCCTGCAACACGTCTTTGGGAAGAAAGTTGCTGGCAAATTGTTTCGAAATAATGCCCGCCATCAAGTCGCGCATCACGGGGAAAACGTTGGCGTCCTTGTTGGCATTTTCTGTGACGGCTTCTTCGTCGGTTTTATCGACGAGTCCCATGAGTTGTGCGTGCAGAGTTGAACCCTTGACGCGGATGCTGTCGCGATCATGGCGATACTCGATATATACCCGCGCCACTTCCGGGTACAGCTTCATCAAGGCGCGTTCGACATACTGCTGAATCGTCGGGATATCGAGAATATTCCCGGTATGGTTCCTGCACTGTTCTTCAACCTCCGCCGTAACGGCCAGCGCAACAGCGTTGGGATTGGATGCTTGCGCTGCTATGGCCGCTTTCTGGCAGGCTATGACCACTTTCAGGATGTCGAATGTGGCAACGGCACCATCGCGCTTGAGAATAAAGTGAGGAAGCGATGATTGATGGTCTGGCGTGCTACGGGCAAAGCGCGGCTCAATTTGAGGATCAACGAATGCGATGTTGTCTCTTGCTGCGCTTAAACTTTGAATAGAGGTTGTCCCGTGCATTTTAAGCTTCCCATATTTGTCTGGGGAGGGCATTCGGCAAAAGCCTGACCACGCAAAATGGCAATTGAAAGTAATTGGCCACCTTTTGTATGGGCGCCCCGCCCAAGTTGAAAAAAGGTTGATTAAGGCAGGTCTCCTGGCTTTCGGCTCATCGCATTTCGTTTGCCTTCCCGGTTTATCCAGTGGCGTGAAGAACGATTTGCTAACCGATTACAGTTGCGGGGGCAGCTCCGGCATTCATGGCTGGCACGTCACCGGATTCCCTTTTAATCCCTTTTTCGGGGGAACCTTCAATGTGCATAGTCTATGCACAATAATTAGCGCGGTCAATATAGCGCGGTCAATAGAAAGCAGCCCATATATAGTGAGTTAATTTGAAATATGTCTATATATAGTATTTTTTCGCCAGGGCACTAGTTAATGAAAGTAAATTAATGATGTCATATATGCGCCACTAAAATCGTATTAGTGCGAGTTCGACTTTCCCACCGCGCCGCTCGCCTCCAGCCTGAGAAGGGCTGGCGGCGGCACCGTGGAAAAGTCTTGCACTAAAGCAATCTGGCGGGTTTGCGATGCGAATCAGTGGCAGGTTTGCGATGCGAACGGCTGGCAGGTTTGGAATGCGAAACTATGGCTGATTTGGAACGCTAATGAGTGGCTGTTTTGATGCGAATACGCAGTAAAACAGCGCTGAGCTGATGCCATGCTCGCGGCACAGCTCGGGAACCGGTGTGCCGGCTTCCGCCTGCTTCAAAATGCTGATGATCTGGCTTTCCGAAAATCGTGACTTCTTCATGTAAAACTTCCTCAAGTTCAAGTTAGAGAAAATTCTACCTTCAAGTCCGCTTCTTTTTCGGGGGGATTACCAGGCGACCAAAGTCCGGCTGAAGATGCCCGCGCGGATTTTTGGGAGAGACCAGTAATTGCCGCTCAAGTGCAGTTTCGTCACAGTCTTGCACCGTCGACCAGTCCAAACCAGCAGCAGCGGCGAGACCAACATACTTGGTGACGACACCTTTGGAAATGCCCAGCGCAGCGGCAATCTGCTCATGCGAGAGCCTGGCGTCAAGCTTCAAACGCAATACGTCTTTTATTTTACGCATATCAATCCTCGGCGCGGGCATGCTGTCTCCAGATAAAAAACTGGAAGCGTACCTGCTCGGTTGCTTATATGCGTAACACCACTACTTTACTGTATGACACCATTCCGGCATCGTGACCGACGATTCCGGAAATAGCCTGAAATCGGTCACGTTCAACCAGAATGGGCGGTCACGATAAACCAGAATGACCGGTCACGATACCGGAATCACCGGTCACGATAGTCCAGAATACCCAGTCGCTGCATGGCAATACGATCCAGCACCCGGGCCACCCGTAGACCGGAGATCGACGTATCGACCTCAATGACAATACTTTCCTTCGTGAAGTCATCCAGCACATTCAGGCAGCGGATTCGCCGGCCATCGGCAAGCCCGTCATGGACGAAGTCCATCGACCAGGCATAGTTGG
>Ga0366808_1070_pt1 | contig 15032 bp, 16 predicted proteins | sample TotcelN113001M13_FD_207020 | JGI IMG/M metagenome (GOLD analysis project Ga0366808, IMG submission 207020) | Enriched cells from coal bed in the Powder River Basin, Montana, United States - Total cells N11 rep3 HSBNCT.N11.300.1.M13 ... | reverse complement strand
GTTATACGGAATATTCTTATATACCCATATAAACGATTCGCTGATATGGGTATTCTTAAACACTCTAAAACCCTTGAACTTATTGAAGTTGATCAGATTATTTGGAAGCAGCTTACCAAGGATGATCTAGCTGAAATCGAAGAAATCTGTAACATAAAGCTCGAAGAGTACTTCAAAAGAATATCAAAACCGTAACTAAAAATATTCATCGGATGGGGGATGGCGTAATTTCTTTATGATTAATTCCTACCTCCAAATATGTAGAATTTCTTAAAACTTAGGAGGATGAAAATGAAAGCTGAAGCAAAATCGTTAAGATTTTTAGGGGAATCCCCACAGAAATTAACCATACCATTTTTTCAACGTCACTACGTTTGGAAAAAAGAGAACTGGGAAGAGTTACTTGAAAGTTTGGAAGGCCTAGAAGTCAAGCCTTTTTTAGGATCTATTATTTTGAAAATGACGAACTCTATTTCTCCTTCTGAGGCGAGTATCATTGATGGTCAACAACGCTTGACGACTTTAACAATTTTAGCCAAAGCAATTTATGATAGTCTTCCAGGTGAAAAGAGGGAAAATAGCGGTGTTCGTAGAGACATTGAGGGCTTTCTTTTTTATCGTCTAAATGCCTCTGATAAGTTTGATGATAGCTATATAAAAATTGAGCACTCCAGAATTGATAGGGAGGATTACACTAAAATGTTTGTTGTAAGATAAAAGTACCGAATGTTGCAACATAGAAATCCAAAAGATTGCAAGTGGAAATTCCATAGTATTGCAAGTGATCCATTGCAGGCACTACCCCAAACCTATATCCTTGTATCTGACTAAAGAGCAAGGAGGAAAGGAGAATGCTTACAATGGACCAGATCCATGATATCAGATCACGCTTCTTCGAAAAAGGGGAAAACATTTCCCAAATAGCAACAACGCTGAATCTTGACTGGAAAACAGTGCAAAAGTATGTCGATAAGACAGACTTTAACCTTCCAGCTCCCAAAACCGTTTCAGAACAGAGGTTTTGCCCGAAATTGGATCCTTACAAGCCCACAATTGACCAGTGGCTTATGGAGGATAAAAGTGCACCCCGTAAACAACGACATACCGCCAAACGAGTATACCACAGGCTGAGTAAGGAATTTAAGGGCTTTGACTGTTCCTACCGTACGGTTGCTTCTTACTACACTGTTAAGCGCAAGGAATTGTTTAGCGGACCCAAGGATGGCTTTCTCCCACTCGAACACAGACCAGGTGAAGCCCAGGTCGATTTTGGTACAGCTGAGTTTTATGAAAATGGGAAAAAGAGAACCGGTAAATACTTAGAACTTTCTTTCCCCTACAGTAACAAGGGATATCTGCAGTTGTTTTATGGGGAAAACATGGAATGCCTTCTTGAAGGACTAGATTCCATCTTCCGTCACATCGGTGGTGTCCCCGCTGAATTATGGTTCGATAATACTAAAGTCATCGTCACCCAGGTCATTCGTGGCGGTGGCCGCACCCTCACGGATAAGTTTGAGCGATTTCGTGAACATTATCGCTTTAAGGCGGTCTTTATGAATCCGGGGGAAGGTCATGAAAAGGGTAATGTTGAGAATAAGGTGGGCTACCAGCGCAGGAACTTCATGGTTCCGGTTCCTCGCTTTCTTTCCTTACCCGATTACAACAGACAGCTCCTCGCATTGTGTGAAGAGGACGCTGATCGTGAGCATTACCGCTATAATGAGACCATTGAAGAACGGTTCCAGGAAGACTTAAAACAGTGCCATCCCCTTCCTGCGGTTCACTTTGACCTTACCAGCCGGATGCCTATCACGACGAATAAATGGGGCAAGTTTTATCTGAACAAGGGGATGCACGAATACTCAGTTTCACCGAAGCATGCCCAGTGTAAGATTAATCTTATCTTGACCTCAGCCCTGATTATTGTTCAAGATGAAAAAGACCATGAAATCGTCCGTCATCGCCGTCTCTATGGAAATACCAAACAGCAACAGATGGACTGGCTCCCTTACTTAAAACAGTTATCCCTGCGCCCACGCGCTTTAAAATACACCGGCATTTATGACATCATGCCCCCAACCATGAAAGCCTATTTGGAAGGATGCTCTCCTACGGAAGTCGGGAGAATCCTGAAAACCCTTGCGGAATTGACGAACCGTACTGGATTTGAAAGTGCTGTGAATACAGTGAACCATGCTCTTAGCTACGATGCCAAGGATGCAGACAGTCTAGAAAGCCTTTACCGGAGGCTGTATGCCAATGTACCGGAGCTGCCGCCAATACCGCTTCAACCGGGCATTCCCAAGATCAATCAGATGTCAACTCATCTCATCGCTTATGACGCCTTCCTGAAACGAAAAGGAGGCGTAAACCATGCTTGATGAAGAAATAGCTATCTGCTGCAAGCAGCTGCGTTTAAGCCGCAACTTGGCCGATAGGGCTCAGACCACTGAAGGAGAATCTCATCAGGAATATCTCTACCGTCTGTTGTGTTCTGAATTAACTTATAGGAATCACATCCGTACTGAGAAACTGGTCAACGGCGCCGGGTTCTATATCCTCAAGACCTTCGAAAACTTTCGCTTTGATGAGATTACCCTTCCAGCCGACCTTTCTGTGGAAAGCCTTGAATCTCTTCATTTCATTCAAGAAAGGAAAAACATCATCATGTATGGCGGCACAGGCACCGGTAAGACGATGCTTTCCACAGCCCTCGGTGTAGCAGCCTGCCGCCAAGGCATACCTGTGCGCTTCTTTCGTACAGCTGCTCTGGTCAATAAGCTGTCGGAGGCCAAGAAGGGAGGTAGCTTGAGTACCTTTCTCAAAAAACTGAATAAAGCTGAGGTCATCATCCTGGATGAATACGGTTATGTCCCGCTGGATCGAACCGGTGCCCAATTGCTCTTTGAGATTATTTCCGACTGTTACGAACGCAAATCCATCATTCTTAACACAAATCTCGAATTTTCCCGATGGGTCAACGTCCTTTATGACGAACAGATGACCGCGGCCATGCTGGACAGATTGCTCCATCACTGCCACCTGATGTTATTCCCCGGTGCCAGCAACCGCATGCGAGAATCAAGCCTCAACGATTTGTATCGTTCCATTGCGGCAAGCAACAAACCAAAAGATTCCATCCAGGAGGTAATATACGATGATACTCACTAAGGCCGTTCTCGAAGGGCTTCAAAAAGCATACCGTAAGGAATTCCCGAGGGAACTCACCCATTATCTCAAGATGACATATGGAGAGGAACCCTATCCATACGAATACAGTGAACAGGACCTTTATACTCAAATCCAACGCGATATAAATGCCTACTATGCTGGGAAACTCACTACCACAGTAGGAGAACGATAGTCACTTACTATAACCAGAAAATAGCCTGCAATTCACGGTTTCCGCATCTAAAAAGGTACGGAAACCCGGGTTGCAATGTTAAGGAAATTCCAGATGCAAGATTCTCCATTTTTAACTTGCAACTTTTTGTAAAAAAGCCTTGCAAAAAACACACTAAAATTGTTAAAGCAGGATTATTAAATGAAGATTGCCTGAATTATGAGGAGATCCATGATGGCTTAGGAGTTATTTTCAATTGCTATAAATATTTTAGAGAGCAACTTAAAAATAAGAGTGTTGAAGAATTAAACAACTTACATAATAGCATGTTTAATGATACAAAGCGTATACTTGTACTGATTACTCTTGATCATGATGATGTAAATGAACAAACTATATTTGATACGATCAACAGAGCGGGGGTTAGGTTAAGTGCTGCAGATATTATTAAAAATAATATATTCAAAAACTGTTTAGATAAATGTGAAAGCGCTGGTCTAACCAGGGATGATGTCTGTAATATATATGATGATAAATGGGCTGATTTGTTTTACAAATTACCTGAAGATAGTAATATTTGGGACGAAAAGAGGCCTTTTGGTAACGTTCAAAGAACAAATCTGGAGTTTTTATTGTATTGTGTTGCCTGTATAAGGTGGGGAAAACAAAAGGATATTTTTTCAGGGTTAGAAAAAGTATATAGTGATACAATTGAGGATTTCGATTACTATACACTAGAAGACCTTATTGAAGATATTCACGAATATGGGAAATTATATAAAAAATTCATTCTTGATTTTAAATCGGATTTAGATGATGAAGAAAATCCTAAATATATAAAGTATGATAATGGTATTGAACGGCTATTGCTTATTTTGGATAAGTTTGGAGTTCAAATGTTTTATCCCTATATATTAATGAGGATCAAAGATGTCAATGGTGATATTAAAGACAAAGATCTAATCCGAGATTTAAAAATATTAGAATCTTTTGTTGTCAGAAGGCGTTTATCTCCGCAAGGTGTATCTGATTATGCGACTAAGTGCGATATGATAATAAGAAATGGAATTGATCAATTAATAAATAGTGATTTTGTTAATGCAGATTCTGCTCTGAGGGATATAGACATTCGAAATTATTTACTTAAGGTCAAGCCGGATACCGCAAAAATGTTACTCTTTTTTATTGAATTGTATGAGCGTAGAGGAGCAATACATGAGGTAAATGCATTAGAATACAAATTCACATTAGAACATATAATGCCAAAAAAATGGACAACACATTGGGGTAGTGTGACTGTACATTATGATAGTAAAGAATACTTGACCAATTCAGAAGAAGGAAGAAATATACGGAATGAACAAATTCAATCGTTAGGAAATATGACTTTATTAACTTCAAATCTGAACTCTTCTGTGAAAAACGGAACTTTCGAGATTAAGATTAACGGCTGTGGTCCGGGTAAACCAGGATATAATAAATTTACTTCATTATATCTAACTAAGGCGATTGTTGATCAGTATAATTATGGAGATAAAATTTGGGATGAGCGAAAAATACAACAACGAACAAAAGAACTTTGTGAAAAAATCATACATCTTTGGCCTTCATTTTACGATCAGCAAATAGTAACCAACAACGAGAGTAATGCTGGTAATAGTGATCCTGATACAGTCGATTCCAATAGCTTGTTTATTAACAAGTTTACTGCAGAAGTTTTAGGTGACCCTATAAAATTATTGAGAGAAATGGAAAAGAAAAGTAGTTAAAGCAGAAGAGTGATAAAGGAGGTAGAACTGCTCTTGTGACTGCACGTAATCGGGCGAAGCCCCGGCAAGTTTAGGGTTCCCTAACCAAAGCATTCTTTCGTCAGGGAACCCTATTCTCTAGAGCCCATCCACTAACCTAACCCACTGTTCATACAATAAATTAAGCCAGCCTCCCATAGCCTCCCGTTCCTGCTGCAACGCAGCAAGTCTCACCGCATCAAAAGAAACGTCCGTGCCAGACATTTGCACCTCAAGATCAAGCATTTGCTGTTCCAGCGCGCTGATTTCCTGTTCCAGTTGAGCGGCGGCCTTACCCGGATCAGCTGCCTTGGCGACCGGCGTCTTAGCGTCAACCGGCTGCCCCCGTTTATTGGCAACGCTGGCCGGACGGTCTGTGTTTCCTGCCACCTTAATAACCTGTACAGCCTTTCTCTCCAGATAGTCATTATAATTACCCAAGTACGCCGTAACTTCCCCTTGGTCAAGCTCCCAAACCTTATGAGCCAAACGATTGATGAAATACCGGTCGTGAGAGACGGCCAGCAGCGTGCCGGGAAACTCCTCCAAGGCTTCTTCCAGAGCTTCACGGGAATCAATATCCAGGTGATTCGTAGGCTCATCCAGCAACAACAGATTGGGCTTTTGCTCCATGAGCAAGGCCAGTTGCAGCCGGCTCCATTCTCCGCCGGACAAACTGCCGATCTTCTGGAAAACGTCGGCACCATAGAAGAGAAATTTGGCTAACTGTTTTCTGGCTTCACCTTCTTCCATAGCCAGTTCGGCGCGGAAATATTGCAGGACGGTTTGGTCGGATTTGAGGGGGGCGCTGTCCTGGGAGAGATAGCCGATGTCCACCCGTGAGCCCAAGCGTATTTCACCGTGATCCGGGTTCTCCTGATCCAGGATTAACTTCAGCAGCGTACTTTTCCCGCAGCCGTTTTTGCCGATCAGGACGATCCGTTCACCATATAACAGCTGGGCGCTGACTTGGCTGAAAAGGGAGCGGTTAGCGTAGGATTTGCTGATGCCCTCCAGGGAAATCACTTGCTTTCCGGAACGGTTGCTTTGTTCCAGCTGCAGGTCGATTTTTTTCCGTTCCAGGATCGGTCGCTTTAACTTAATCATCCGGTCCAAGGCCTTTTGCATGGAGGCGGCGCGGCGGTGAAAACCGGGATTGGGTGGATTGGAGCGGTTGCCCCACTCGATCAATTGTTTGATGGATTCCTGCATCTTTTTAATCTTCTTCTGTTGTTCCTGATAATTTGCAAATTCTGAGAGCAGGCGGCTCTCTTTTTGTAAGCGCACAATAAGTCGGTGTATAGAAACTTATAGGAAACTGTGAGACAATCTCCTCTAAGTTAGAGTTTTTCAAGTCAACTTGAAAAACTCCAAGGAGGGAATTGAAGTTGAATACCCGAGAAGTCACTCAGCGCTATCGCTTGAATCAATGGATTAAGCGGATCCAGGAGTGCCGGAGCAGTGGACAGACTGTCACTGCCTGGTGTAAGGAGCATAATATTCGTCAGAGCAGTTATTTCTATTGGTTGAAACGGATCCGTCAAGCGGCCTGCGAGGCGCTCCCGTCCATTCAGGAAGGAGATCATCCCATTGTCCCACTCACGCTTCCCACCTCGGTCGTCGACTTCGGCCCCACGGACGAAGACTCCTCTCCAGGTATTGTTGTCCATTGTGGGGCTGTGACCTTGGAGATCCGGAACACCGCATCCCCTACTCTAATTGAAAACACCTTACGGGCTCTTCACTATGTTCGGTGATCTCTCAGGTGCTGAGAAAATCTACGTCGCCTGTGGCTATACCGATATGCGCAAATCCATTGATGGACTCTCTGCTCTGGTCCAGCAGAACTTTCAATTGAACCCCTTTCAGAACAGTTTGTTTCTCTTCTGCGGTCGTCGGCACGACCGACTGAAAGCGCTGTATTGGGAGGGGGACGGCTTTGTTCTTTTATATAAGCGGTTGGAAAAGGGCCGGTTTCAGTGGCCCAGAACGGCGGAAGCCGTTCGCGCCATTACCTGGCAGGAGTTCCGCTGGCTGATGGAAGGACTGTCCATTGTACAACCTAAAGCCGTGAAAAAACTCGATACCGACCCCTGTTTTTCCGTGTAAAACGATGACGGAAGATTGACGGAAACCCGCATGATTCCTGGATTTTTGGCCATTTTTATGCTAAAATAGATTCAGGAAAAACAGGCAAAGGATTCGTGGCCGATGAGTTCAGCGGAACAGATTCAACGACTGGAAAATCGCATATCTGAGCTGGAGAAGGAGAACAAACTCCTCCTGGAAAGCGTTCATCATCTGACCCGGAAACTCTTTGGGCGAAGCTCTGAGAAGACATCCGTCCTCACCTTGGGACAGGTGTCTCTTTTTGATGAGGTGGAAGTTGAGGCCCAGCCTTCGGCCAAGGAACCTGACTTAAACCAGGTCGAGAGTTACCGGAGGAAAAAAGCTCAGGGCCAGCGGATGGAGCTCTTAAAGAATCTACCCCATGTAAAGAAGCTCTGTACCTTAATGGAAGACGAGCGCTTCTGCGAAGCCTGCCAGACCCCGTTGGTCTCGGTGGGTGAAGAATTCATACGGACAGAAGTCGAATATATTCCCGCCCAACTCCAGGTGATTGATCTTTACCGGGAAACCTTGGAGTGCCGATGTTGCCGCAAGAAGGGGCTGCCTTACATGGAGAAATCCCCGATGCCCGATCCGGTGATTCAGCATTCGATGGCCTCTCCGTCTACGGTCGCCTGGGTCATGCATCAGAAGTTTGTGAATGCCCTTCCCCTTTACCGTCAGGAAAAGGAGTGGCAGAGCCTCGGACTGGACTTAAGCCGTGCCACCATGGCCAACTGGATTATAGCCACATCCCGGGACTGGCTGACTCCGATCCTTAACCTCATGCATCAAAAATTCCTCGAAGAAAAGTTCATCCATGTGGACGAAACCCCGGTTCAGGTGATGAATGAAACCGGACGAAAGAATACCACCGATTCCTACATGTGGGTCTACAGCACGGGAAAATATACAGAGCATCCGATCCGGATCTTGGAGTACCAACCGGGACGAAGCGGGAACTACCCGCAAAAATTCCTCGACCGGTTCACCGGATATCTGCATTCGGATGCTTATGCTGGGTACAAAAAGGTGGACAACATCACCCGCTGCCTGTGTTGGAGCCACCTGAGGCGAAAGTTCGTGGAGGCTCTGCCCAAAGACATTCACAGTCCGGAGGCAACCTTACCCGGTCAGGGGATAAGCTACTGTAACCAACTCTTTGAGATTGAAAAGAACTTGGAGAATCTAACCCGAGAAGAACGCAAGTCCAAGCGTCTAAGCCAGGCCGTGCCGGTATTGGATGCCTTTTGGTCCTGGGCAGAATCCACCCAGGATAAAGTCCTGCCCAAATCGAAATTGGGTCAGGCGTTGAGTTATGCCTTAAACCACAAGAATGAGTTCAAGAATTATCTATTGGACGGGAACTGCTCGATCTCCAATAACCTGGCCGAAAACAGCATCCGACCCTTTACGATCGGACGCAAGAACTGGCTGTTTAGTGGAAGTCCTAAAGGAGCAGCGGCAAGCGCTGCCGTTTACAGCATGATCGAAAGTGCCAAGGCGAATGGCTTAAGTCCATACAAGTACCTTTACTTTATTTTCAACCAGCTGCCGGGTGTAGAGTTCGGCCAGTATCCTGAACTCTTGGAAGATTTTCTGCCGTGGAGTCCGGAAATTCAGACCGCTTGCAAATAGAGCCAAAAACCAGTTCATCAGTTCATGGTTTTTGGCTTTTTTCTATACACGGTGTAATTAGACGCTTACCTCTTTTTCTTTCTGATAGCCGCTATAGTTCGTTAGATAGGTTATGGCTTCCCCGTCTTCCAGTTCAATGATTTTAGTGATCACCCGGTCTAAAAAGTAACGATCATGAAAAACCACGATGACGGTGCCCCTGTAGTTAGTTAAAAAGCTCTCCAGCCATTCGATGGAGGACATATCCAGGTGATTGGTGGGTTCGTCCAGCAGTAAAAGGTCAGGCTGAGTCAAGAGTAAGGCTGCTAAACCCACCTTGGTTTTTTCTCCGCCGGATAAAGAGGAAAAGGGCCGGGGATAGTCATCCGCGGTGATGCCCAGTCCGCTGGCAACCGAGTCGATGCGGGAGGCGATTTGGTATCCGCCCGCCTCTTCGAACTTCTCCTGAAGTCGGCCATACTCCAGCATCAGCTGACTGAGGGTATGATTCCCGGCGTTCAAGGGGTCGGACATTTTTTGCTCTAATTCTTCCAGTTGCCGCTGCCACTTCTTTACTTCCTGAAAGCACTGTTCCAATGCTTCATAGACGCTCAGGTTATCGTCATATTCAGGGGTCTGAGCTAAGAAACCCACCCGGGTATTTTTGCGCAGGGCGATTTGCCCTTGTTCAGGCTGAAGAGCTCCGGTGATTAATTTTAAAAGGGTAGACTTTCCTGTTCCATTACGGCCGATCAGACCGACTCGTTCTCCGTGCTGAATGTCAAAGGAGACGTCGGTAAGCACTTCATGGGTGCCAAAAGATAGTTTGACGTGTCGAAAATCAATCATCATGTTCATTCTCCCTCAGGGAAATGACACGCATCATCCCGGTTTAAGCGCAAAAAAACCGCAGGGAAATGTCCCTACGGTCGCAGCTGCCAATGGTCTTGCGGTTATGGTAGGTGTGTCATTTCGCAATTTTGTTGATCCGTACTCAGTTGCTTAAAAATGGGCATAGCTATCCCGTTCAATGAAACTGCATGCATAATTCCATGGATTGCTATGGGCAACTGTTCCAGACGGAGCATTGCGAAACCGCGATTCATCCTACCACACCTCCTTCGCTGAATGATATGGATATCGTAACATAATCCCTGTGGAAATCAACCAGATTCTTCGTTTCTGTAAAAAGGTCCAGGCAGTTCTGATGCGCCTGCCTTTTTTAGGCGTCCGGCTAGGCCGCTCAAAGCCTTGGTCCTCAAGTTATAGACCGCGCCGGCAAAGCTTCTGCTTTTTTTACAACTGAAACATATCCCTCACTCCCGTCATATAGTGTACAAGGTAACAGGCACTCCCTGTCTGACCTGAACACCAGAGATTTCACAAACGGGAGGAGCGGCATGCGAAGATATGTTATTATGGCTTATATCATGAAGAGTAAAGGGAATAAAGGTCAGCCTCAGACGTTGCCTTCAAGAATCCACACCAGAAAATTAAAGAGGGTGCTCAGGAAATGCGGTGCTTATAAAAAAGACAGGCACCCCAAAGGTAGTCATGAAATCTGGGAAAGAAAAGCCGATGGCAGGGTGTATTCCGCTCCGGTTGTATTGAGGTCGCAAATCCCCATAGGGATATTAAAATCTATACTGCGTCTGCTGAATATAAACGAAAAAGAATTTATTAAATATCTGGGGATCGTTCTTGTGATCATAGCTCAGACAGAAACTATTAAAGCAGTTTTTGTGCTGGAAAAGGCAGGGTTAGAGCAGGAATAGCAAGGAAAAAAGAAGAATCACTGTAGAACCTTAGCTGTGGATAAGGCAAGCGGCAGCACAAGAAAAAAGCACGGCTCGCTGGCCGTGCATAATAGATTGGATATTGAAAGCACAAAGTTCTTTACAGATCCACTAAGTGCATTGTCAGGCACACTTAAACTCGTCTGCAAATCTTATTATATGAGGAGTTAAGTATATGAAAAGAGTAATTTCAGCCTTTGTAGCCTTATTTGTTTTACTTAGCCTCAGTTCTTGCGGAATTTCCAAAACCCCTGCTTCATCGTCCGCAAATTCCTTTAGTCAAAGTTTATCTTCGGAACAGGAAGCAGCGACGGAATTTGCATATGATTCGATAAATCAATATATAACATATAGCTTACCAGACACATTAGTTGATGGTGGTTATAACAGGGAATTGGGTTACTTAGGCGGCAATCAATTTTCTCTTAAGGATACCGGAAGTTATGTTGCAAAGGAAGCCTCAGATGATACACCCCCCGGTTGGAACTCATATGGCGGAGTGGAGATGTATTATAAATTGAATCATCAATTCGACAATGGACAACTAACCGATGTCTCTCTGCCATGGAATCATTCGGCATATTTGACAAAAGCAGAACCTGTAGATAATTGCAAGGTAACGGCTGTAATTGTCCAGGCAAGCTTCGATTTGTATACCTCAGCAGAAGCTATTGAAAAGCACATTGATAAAGATAAACAAAATTCCACGATGTGGTATGTGTTTTTTGCAAAAGAAGATAGTGATATAAGCTATGCTATATTCTTAAATGCAGATTACTTTAGTAAAGAAGATACTATATCGTTGGCCCAATCTGCAACATTCTCTGATAATGCGTTTAATTTAGTAATTAAGCAATAATAGTCTGAATGATAGCCCAATATCCTGAAGCAGATACCCGGGCCGCAAACCACCCGGGCTTCTGCTTTTATTTTACAGCCTACTCCTCAGAGTCCCATCACAGCTTTTCCGTGACCTTCCTGACCAGCTCATTCACCGCATGTTTGTATTTCTCATGAGTTTCCGGATCTGCTGCGGCCAGCTTGGAGAGTTCCGTCAGCAGCACCTCGAATCCCTTGCTCATACTTTCCAGCTGAAAGGCTACCTTGTTGGCGGTCACCAGGGCCCGGGCGGCTTTCAGATCCTTCTCCAGGGCGGCGACTTTTTCTTCGGAAGCGTCGGTGGTTCTGGCTGTGGTAACTTGCTGCTGCAGGGATTTGATGGTGGACTGATTGATTTTGAGGGCTTCCTGGAAGCCTGCGGCCTTTTCCTTCAGACTGTCCCGTTCGGCGGTGATCTCCGTGATAGCTCCGCTCTGGGTGTCCACGGTTTTTTGCAGATCGGCGCTCTTACCGAGGGCCTGATCTCTTTCCTTGACCGCCTGTTGAAGCTCCCGGGCCGACATGTTCTCCACATCGTTCTCGGCCATGAATTTCGCCCGCTCATCCTCGGGAATCCCCAGCAGGATGACCGCCTGGGAATACCCCAAATTCCCAAACGTTTGGGAATTTGCACTATCCTGGTAGTCAGCGGGCAGTTTCGATCCGTACTCTTCGGAGAGCCGCATCAGGTTTTCGGCGGTACTTTTAGAGTAACTCACGGAGTCCTCCAGCCACTTTAGCCATTCTCCATGATTAACCACGGACTTAGCCTCTGTTAAGCGGCGACCGATTTCGATAGCGCTGTAAAGAAGCATTTTCCCGGTCTGATCTTTGATGCTGTTGATTTCAGCCGCGATGATCTGCGGCGTCCGTTCGCTTAAGCCATTTTCCATGTTCTCAGAACTCCTCTTCTTATTTCTAAGCTTTTCCTCAAGGAAAAGCTTTCATAAGATCTCCCGGCACCGAACGGCAGGGCCGGGACTTGGCGATAAGAGCGGCCCTTGGGCCGCCAAGATCAGATCGGCTGCCTGTCCAGCAGGCGGGATTTTCTCCGTTCCCGGGCTTTAATACAGCGGCGGATCATAGAGATCGTTGGTTGATGTATCCACGATCTTAATGTCACGCTTGCTGATCAATTCCCCGCCGGCCAGGAGAAACATATTCTTGGACACGATAAGGTCCATGACGCTTTCCACTTCGGCTGCGGTGATGCCCTCCCTGGGTTGAGGAAAAGTAAGGCTGAAGGTGCTTCCCAAGGTGGTGGCAAAAGTCAGCCGCAGATTTTTTTGCGCACTGGTGGCCACATCAATACCTCCTTATGCTGATCATGACCTGATTTACTCCTGGATCAGGTCCGAGCGGTCATTCCGGCTTACGGAGACTAACGGGTACTCCAGTAAATTAAACAAGGCGGCTGCCACTTCATAGATATCCTCATCGGATACATCCGTCTTCAGCCCGCCTATATTTTTCTGCCGGATAACCGGGGAGCCATCGACCAACCCGGTTTGATACCGGAGCGTGATCACGGTTTCCACCGGCATGGAGACTATAGCCATTGTGTTCTCACCCACCTTATGCTGATTTGAACGGCCTTAAAAGCACCATCTGTATATCTATATGCCCTTTGTCCACAGGGGGTTACCTTGTCTGAGGTTTTTGGCCATAAAAAGGGAATTATTCCAGGAAAGAACAAATGATTCAATAGTAAATAGTAAGGGGAAAGAACAGATAGAAGAGAAGGGGGAACCCTCTTTGGTATGTCCCCAATGTGGTTCCCTCATGATCAAACGAAGAGCAGCAAAAGGGAGCAATGCAGGGAATGAATTCTGGGGCTGCTCCGGATTTCCTAAATGCCGGGGTATCGTCAATATTAAGTGATTATTATATGTTGCAACAAGCCTCCTTGGTTGTCTATTACTAAGAAAAACCAAGGAGGCTTATTAATGGAAATGGGGCTCACTATTATAGATGAGTCTAAAGGTTTCCGGTTTCAATATCCGCTAGGGAGACATTTAATATAGAAGGGTTTTCAGTATTATGAAGAAAATAAAACTGATCGTCATATCCTTGTTAATCAGCATGGGCTTTCTGTTTAACGGGGAACTGTTCGTTCTTTATCTGGACTATTTTCAAAACTCCTATTACCAGTCAGGCTTTGATTTTGTGAATATGGATGCTGATATTGAGGAAGAAGAAGTCATCCAGGATTTCATCCAGGCTGGGAAGGCTTATGATATGGATTTCTTCTTTTTGGACAGCAGGATTATCTCAGCCTATGCCAAAGAGATAACGGTATATGGTACGCCGAAGGCCTTAGAAGCCCTGCAGGCCAGAGGGATTCCGGAAGGCAAGCATAAAAGCCTTTTTATGGGGGAAATGAAAGTCAGATACGAGGATTTCAGTAATATTAAGACGATGGAAAAATTCCAAGACTGTTATTACATCGGCGATCCATCCCAAGAGGAAGCTATGCGCTTATTCAAAGCCAGCCTGGTCGATAAATATAGCGGCGGCCTCCCGAAATTGTTCAGTTCAGATCAAGAGATCTGGCTTAATATATTTTCTGTGTGGTCGATTATTTTTGGCCTGATCCTGCTTTTGACGATTTATGAAATCATCAGCCTGAAAAAGGAGATCATGGTGCGGATTACCCTTGGGGATGATGTCAGAGCCGTTTTCGCTAAAAATGCTCTGGCCGATATCGGTATTCTGATCAGCGCATTGATTATCCTACCGTTCCTATTAAGCTCCTTATCCAATGTGTTTTTTAAGATTCAAGCCCTGTTTTTGGCCTTTGTCGTTTTCATCATAGTCAATACCCTGATCAACGGGGCCATTCTGAGGGTTGACTTTAAAAAAGATATAGCAGCCAGACGCTCCGGCAGTGGGCTGCTGGCTGCCAATTACAGCTTGAAGACTCTGACCACTATCCTTACCCTCATTGTCCTATCCAGCAATTTTGCCATATTGGCGCAAGGGAATCTAATGTATAAGCAAGGGGATTTTTTCTCAGCCCATAAGGACTATAGCTACTATAAATTGAATTACAAGCTGAATAATCATTTAGGCGAAACAGTGCCAGATACCGCGACTATGAATCAAGAATTTTATCGACGATTTCAAAAGTACTCATTGCAATACAACGATTTGAGCGCTAATTTCAGCAGCCCTTACCCTGTTATCCTGATCAATAAAAGTTCCTTTGCAGAGATCTCAGGAGTGAACCATACTTTGACCGATGCGATTAAAAGTGCCGACGATGATTATTATATCCTACTCCCACCCGGTATCTCGGAGGATTCTCAGGAATCTGCGATCGCGAAAGAGATATTCATTACTTTTTTGGGAAGAAACATTAATTCAAGTAGTATTGCAATCAAAGCATATGATGGCGATGTGAGTTTAGTGGGCATTCATAATATGGACAAATATGTAAGTCGGCCCATGGAGAACCCAATCATATTATTCAATAATACACTTCAACAAATTAATGAA
>Ga0366808_1064_pt1 | contig 15724 bp, 17 predicted proteins | sample TotcelN113001M13_FD_207020 | JGI IMG/M metagenome (GOLD analysis project Ga0366808, IMG submission 207020) | Enriched cells from coal bed in the Powder River Basin, Montana, United States - Total cells N11 rep3 HSBNCT.N11.300.1.M13 ... | reverse complement strand
GTGATATAATACTTAATCACTAATACAACGAGGAGGACATTCTTTAGCATGAGTGCAAAAACCGCGGCTGAGATACGGAAGCAAGTTGAACGCTTTTTGCCCAAAGTATTGAAGCCAAGCCGCTATTTAGGGTCGGAATGGAATTCGGAACGCAAGGACTGGGAACTGACCAGAGTTCATATGGCGTTTGCTTTTCCTGATGTCTACGAAGTGGGCATGTCCCACTTGGGGACACGGATTCTTTATCATTTGGTTAATTCCTATGAGAATTTCCTTTGTGAACGGGTATTTGCTCCTTGGCTTGATATGGAGGAGAAGATGCGGGAGAGGGAGATTCCCTTGTATGCTCTGGAATCCTATCGTCCGGTAAAAGATTTTGATGTTTTAGGCTTTACTTTGCAATATGAGATGAGCTTTTCCAATATTTTAAATATGTTGGAGCTGGCCGGAATTCCACTGCGGACCAAGGACCGCGGACCGCAGCACCCCTGGATTATTGCCGGAGGCCCCTGTGCTTATAATCCGGAACCCCTGGCACCTTTTGTTGATTTTTTTATGCTGGGAGAAAGTGAGGAGACTCTGCCTGAGCTTCTGAAGCTGATTGAGAAGCAAAAGGAAAACCCGGTAGCCCGGGAGGAGTTTCTGCTCAAGGTTACTCAGATTGAAGGAGCTTATGTTCCTGAATTTTATGAGGTCCATTATCAGGAAGACGGGCGGATTAAGAAGATTGAGGCTGATCCCCGGGTCCCCCAAACCATTGAGAAAGCGATTGTCAGGGATCTGGACGGTGCTTTTTATCCCACGAATCCGATTGTCCCCTATATGGAGATTGTCCATGACCGGATGATGCTTGAGGTTATGCGGGGCTGTTCGCGGGGCTGTCGTTTCTGTCAGGCAGGGATGCTCTATCGACCGGTGCGGGAACGTTCTCCGGAAACCCTGCTCAGGCATGCGGAGGAACTGGTCAAATCGACAGGCTATGAAGAAATCTCGCTCACATCGTTATCTACAGGGGATTATACCTGTATCCAGCCTGTCGTTCGCAGTATTCTAGACAAATACAGCGAGGATAAGGTGAGTGTTTCACTACCTTCCCTGCGCTTGGACTCCTTTGATGTTAAGCTGGCTGAGGAGGTACAGAAAGTTCGAAAGTCAGGACTGACTTTCGCTCCGGAAGCCGGAACTCAGCGCTTAAGGGATGTTATCAATAAAGGGGTCACTGAGGAGAATTTGCTGCAAGCGACCGAATCCGCTTTTAAAGCCGGCTGGTCGACGATTAAGCTTTATTTCATGATCGGACTTCCGACGGAAACCCAGGAGGATCTAAATGGGATTGTCTCGATGGCCAAGAAGGTGGTCGAACTGGGGACGAGGATGGGTCGCCGCAATGTGACGGTTACGGTATCGACAAGTTCCTTTGTGCCAAAGAGTCATACTCCTTTCCAATGGGAGCCTCAGGAGGGAATGGCATCATTAGAGCAAAAACAAAAATATTTGCGGGAAAAGCTCCGGGATCGCCGCATAAAATATAATTACCATGACGTCAAAACAAGCTATCTGGAAGCCGTTTTCGCTAAAGGAGACCGCCGTCTGGCCGATGTGCTGGAAAGAGCAGTAAAAGAGGGCTGCAAGTTTGACGGGTGGTCTGAGCATTTTAAGTATGAGACCTGGCTGCAAAGTCTGGAGGAGCTCGGATTGGATCCTCATTTCTACGCAAACCGGGCTATGGACTATGACGATGTCCTCCCTTGGAATCATTTAGCCAGCGGGGTAAGCAAACGCTATTTGGTGGGAGAGCATCACCAGGCTCTCAAAGAGATAACGACCAAGGACTGTCGTTATATTGACTGTACCGGATGTGGAATTTGTACGGATCGGGGAATTCAGATTGACTTGAAAGGGTGAGTGTCTTGCGGGTAAGAATCGCCTATACAAAGCTTGAGGAAGCCAAATATATCGCACATCTTGATTTGGCGAGGGTGTTTGAGCGCTCTATACGGAGGGCTGGAATTCGCATGGCTTATTCTGAAGGATTTAATCCGCATCCGAAAATAGCCTTTGGTTCAGCTTTGGCTGTCGGAGTCGAAGGAGAACGAGAATATGTGGATATCGAGCTCCAGCAGGATATGGATCTTAAAGAAATCATTGGACGGCTGCAAGAGCAATTACCCTCCGGAATCCGCTTGATTGAGGGCCGGGTGGTTGCCCAAGGCACGAAAGCGCTGATGGCAGTGCTGAATGCAGCCAGCTACCGGATTACTGTCCCGCTGGGACTGCCTGTCAGCGAAGAACGGCTGCAAGAAGGGATCACGGCCTGGCTGAGACGCGGGCAGGTTCCTTACACCCGTTATAGCAAAAAAGGCTGGGTGGAAAAAGATATCCGGCCCTGGATCAAGGAACTGACCGGGCGAATCCAAGGGGATGAAGCCGTTTTTGAACTTGAAGTTGAAGTAGGAAATCAAGGCAGTGTCAGACCGGAAGAGGTTATCGCCAGCTTATGCGATCTTGAGAATCTCCCGCTGGATCTCGATGGATTAAATACCAAACGGACCGGGATTTATGTAAGTTATGAAGGTCAAAAATTTTCTCCGATGGAACATGAAGCCATCGGGAAGTGAGGGGAAGCTTTGAAAGAGATCGTTCTGCAAGGTCAGGGACAAACCATGCGTGCTGCTGTATTAGAAGATGGCGAACTGGTGGAGGTCTATGAAGAAGAGGGCTTGGTATCCCGGCTTGTCGGCAATATTTATCGCGGACAAGTGGAAAACGTACTGCCGGGGATGCAGGCTGCTTTTGTAGACCTCGGGCTGGAACGCAATGGTTTTCTCTATGTGGGCGACGCCATCCCCCATCGCTATGAAGAAGATGAGCGCCTTCCTGCATCGACGGAGCTCCGGGTGGAGCAGGTGCTTAAGTCCCGCCAGGAACTTCTCGTCCAGGTTGTGAAGGAACCCGTAGGCAACAAAGGAGCCAGGATTACCACAAACCTGACGATCCCCGGACGGTATGCGGTTCTGATGCCCAACACTGACTATATCGGAGTCTCGCGCAAAATCACTTCTGAGGAAGAGCGGACGCGTCTGCGTGAACTGGCGCGGAGTTCCTGTCCGCCGGGAATGGGCATGATTGTCCGCACTCTTGCAGCCGGTATTGATGGCAGGGAGTTGGCAGAAGATCTCAATGACTTAGTGGAGCTCTGGACTCGGATTGAAAAGAAAATTCCCCATGTTTCTGTACCTGGGCTCGTACATCAGGATGTGAACCTGGTCTCGCGGGCGATTCGGGATTGGATCGATGAAGAGGTTGAAATAATCACAGTAAATCAGCCGGAAGTCGCTGAAGGGATCAGAAATTCCTTAAAGGAATTAGGACATCCGGCAGCCAATCATGTGCGGCTGATTTATAACGACGATATCTTTTCCGATTACGATATCGACAATGAGATTCGCAAAGCCTTGCGGCCGAAAGTCTGGCTGAAAAGCGGCGGTTATCTGGTGATTCAGCAGACTGAGGCGCTGACTGTGGTCGATGTGAATACCGGGAAATTTGTCGGACAGCGTTCTCTCCAGGAGACGGTCTTACAGACGAATCGGGAGGCGGCTGAGGAAATTGCCAAACAGCTGCGCAAGCGTAACTTGGGCGGAATTATCATCATTGATTTTATTGATATGACCACGGAGAGCGATAAAGCACAGCTCCTGGCTGTTTTAGAGGCGGCTGTGGCCCGGGATAAAGTGAAATGCCAGGTGATGGGGCTGACCCAGCTGGGACTGGTCGAGATGACCCGCAAGAAAGTCGGACAAACCCTGGCAGTGAGGTACAGCAGAGTTTGCCCGACATGTGAAGGCTTAGGACGGATTTGAAACAAGGGGACAGGTCCCTTGTTTCCGGCTTGGGCTCTCTCGCCGTTAAAGCAGCAAAGTTTTAAATAATTGCCTGAAAACGGTTATAAACAATAAATGTGAATATTAATTGACAACTTAGCTCAATTGGTGCTAAAATGTTTAAATGTGGTGACTTCTCACCGCAACCGCGCGAAACAGGCATCAAACAGGTTTTGTTTTTTGAACGATGATGTCGTTTTAGAAAGTAAGCCGGCCTGAAAAGGCGAGTCTAGGCATGGGAGGTGTAATATATGTACGCAGTGATTGAAACAGGCGGCAAGCAGTTCCGTGTGGAAGAGGGCAATACTCTTTACGTGGAAAAGCTCGATGCTAATGTTGGAGATTCCGTAACCATCGACAAAGTTCTTTTAGTTGAAAAGGACGGCGTTGTTAAGGTCGGTGCTCCGGTCGTTGACGGTGCTCAAGCAGTTCTTAAAGTAGTTGAACATGGCAAAGGCGAGAAGATTATTGTCTTCAAGTTTAAGTCCAAAAAGAACTATCGCAAGAAACAAGGCCATCGCCAACCTTATACTAAAGTAGTAGTCGAAGCTATTAAGGCTTAATATGGAAAACGAAGGCATTAACTTGATTCTCTGGCTTGATAAAAGTCGGCGGATTCGTAAGTTTGAAGTCAGCGGGCACGCCGGATATGCCGAGTACGGACTGGATATCGTCTGTGCCGCCGTATCTGCGCTTAGTATCTCAGCAGTCAATGGCTTGGATTATTTCCTTCCAGTTAAACCGGAGGTTGAAGTAATAGACCCTCGAGGGTTTTTAAGCTGCGCTCTCCCTGATCTGGAGCCTCAGACTCTGGAACAAGCCCAATGGATCTTACACACCATGGTTTTAGGTGTTGAAGCGATTCAACAGAACTATGGCGAAAAATATCTGAAAATAACTCGGAGGAGGTGGACTCCATGTTAAAAATGAACCTGCAATTGTTCGCTCATAAAAAAGGGGTAGGTAGCTCCCGAAATGGTCGTGACAGTGCTGCTCAACGCTTAGGCGTAAAGCGCGGAGACGGTCAATTTGTTACAGCGGGCAATATTATCGTTCGTCAACGCGGAACTAAGTTCCACGCTGGGAAGAATTGTGGACTCGGTAAGGATGACACACTCTTCGCAACGATTGATGGTTATGTCAAGTTCGAGCGCAAGGACCGCAACCGTAAACAAGTTAGCATCTATCCTGAGCGCCAGGTTGCTGCTCAAGCTTAATTTGGATCTCAGAATTCGCACCCCTGGGGAAAACCCAGGGGTTTTCTATGTATAGAGGGTGAAAGTAGGTGTATTATGCCTGATCAACCATCTCTCGAATTAATGTTGCTCAGGGATCAGCTGGAACATTACCGGTTGCAGCGTCATGATTTTCTGAACCACTGGCAGGTGATCATGGGGTATCTTCAGCTGGGCAAAACAGAGAGTGCGCTTAACTATATGAAGAAAGGCCTCAATGGGCTGATGGCTGAACAGAATATCGGTCAGATTCCTCAAGAGGCAGTCGCAGCAGTTTTCTTGTCCTTCGTGATTGAGTTGCGCAAGGAAGCAGTTGAGGTGACTGTTGAACTGGACCACTGGGTCAAAGATGCAAATTTTTGGGAAGAATTTTGGCAGGAAGAATATGCACAAGCCCTATACGGGTACACTAAAGACAGCTTGAACTATTTAATGGCACGCAAGCCAGGGCTAAAGGAGCCTCAACTCATTATCCGGCTTAACCGGGATAAGCCGCTTATCTGTGAGTTAACGTTACGGGATGGGGAACCGGAGATTTGGGTGGATAGCTTTAGTCTGTATACATAAAAAGGTTATGCATAAAAGGATATACATAAAAGGGGATTTCAAATGTTTTACGATCAGGCAAAGATTTATGTTAAAGGCGGAGACGGCGGATCCGGTGCAGTAGCTTTTCGCCGTGAGAAATATGTTCCGGAGGGCGGGCCCAGCGGCGGTGATGGCGGACGCGGCGCAAACATTAGTTTTGTCGCCGATGAGGGCTTGCGTACCCTCGTTGATTTCCGCTATAAGCGCCATTATAAGGCTGAGCGCGGTGAGCATGGCATGGGTAAGAATATGCACGGCAAGGGCGGGGAAGATATGCGGGTGCGCATCCCGGTTGGAACCGTGGTGAAAGACGCAGACACGGGAGAAATCCTTGCTGACCTCGTTGAACACGGTCAGGAAGTGGTTGTAGCTAAAGGGGGACGGGGCGGCCGCGGTAATGCCCGTTTTATGAGCAATACCAATAAAGCACCGACCCTGGCGGAAAATGGGGAACCGGGAGAAGAACGCTATTTGGTGCTTGAGCTCAAGCTCCTGGCAGATGTGGGGTTAGTTGGCTTTCCGAATGTCGGAAAGTCCACGATTATTTCTCAAGTCTCGGCAGCAAAGCCAAAGATTGCAGATTATCACTTTACGACTCTGGTACCGAACCTTGGGGTAGTCGAACTGGAAGACGGCGAAAGTTTTGTTATGGCCGATATTCCGGGACTGATTGAGGGCGCTCACACCGGGGCAGGTTTAGGACATGAATTTTTGCGGCATACTGAAAGAACCCGGCTTATTCTGCATGTTCTGGATGTTGCGGGTTCAGAAGAGCGAGATCCTCTGGAAGATTTTCGGATTATCAAGGAAGAACTGCGCCAGTATAGCCCGGAGTTGGCGAACCGACCCATGCTGGTGGTTGCCAACAAAATGGATATACCGGAAGCTGAGGATAATCTTCAACGCTTGCGGGAAGCACTGGGGGATGAATATCAAATTTTCCCTGTTTCAGCAGCAACCGGAGAAGGCCTCAAAGAATTGATTTATGCGATTGCTCAACTTTTGCCGGAAGTTCCGATACCGGAGATCTTCGTACGCCAGGAAGAGCAGCATAAAGTAACTCAAGCAGAATCAGCCGACCGTTTCGAGCTTGCGCGCGAAGAGGGGCTCTTTGTGATTACCGGCAAGGAGATCGAAAGGCATGTGAAAATGACCTTGTTTGACAGTGAGGAAGGTCTTTACCGCTTTCAAACTATCTTGAAGGTTATGGGAATCGACGCTGCTCTGCGGGCCGAGGGTATCCAGGAAGGCGATAAAGTTCAAATCGCAGGACTTGAATTTGAATGGCAAGAATAAGAGACTAAGGCTTGAAGAGTAAAGGCTTAAGGGGGCTTCAAGGGTGAGTAAACGTATCATCTGGGGTTTAAGTGCCCTTGTATTGACGTCTGCAGTGGCTCTTGGTGCTTGGTGGACTATAGGAAAGGCGGCTGGAGAAGATAAAGTTCATACAGCAGCTGCTTCTCTTTCGGCAATCCATCAGGAAGTATACACAACAGGAACGGTCAATCCAATAGTTAAGCAAGAAATCAGAGTGCTGTCTCCGAATACCGTAAAGAAGGTCTATGTCAAAGTAGGGGAGACAGTAAAAAAACGGGCAGAACCTGCTTGAGATGGATACGGCGCTTGCCGATGCCCAGGTTGCTCAAGCTCAAGCCGGCTTAACAACAGCACAAACCAGCCTTTCTGTTGCGGAGGCTAATCTTGAAGCTGCTCAAAAAGCTTATAATGTGAGAAGTGCTGCAGTAAGTGCACGTGCTTATATGCAGAATCCCACAGAGATACCCACTCTGGAGATCCCGGTGAATGGGCAAATCAGTGTGCCCGAGGAGAGCGTTGATGCAGATGCGGAGCTTAGTCAGGCTAATGTTGCGGTCAAGCAGGCCGAGGCCTCCGTTTCGCAAGCTCAAGCGATGATTAAGCAGGCGCAGGAAGGCGTTAAGCTGACTGAGGCACAACGTGATCAAAACTTCATTACCTCTAATCTTAATGGAACGGTCCTTGAGCTCACTGCTCAGGAAGGGAATATGGCTTCTGTTCAGCTTCCTTTACTTGTTATTGCCGATCTGAGCTCGCTGCGTCTGGAAGCTCAGCTTAATGAGGTCGATGCCGGAAAAGTTCAGCTTGGGCAAAAGGTGAAGATTACGAGCAGGGTGCTGGGAGAAGAAACAATTATGGGGACAGTTACTGAAATTGCCCCCCAGGCTGCCAGCAAACTGAGCGTTCAAGGAAGCACATCCCCTTCGGTCATGGTGGGGATAACCTTTGACAGTGTGCCTAAAGTCCTGAAACCCGGATTTACCGCGAACTTAAGGATACTTACCGCTTCAAAAGAAAGAACTCTCGCCATACCTCAGGAAGCCTATTTTCAGGAGAATGGCAGAAATTATGTCTTCAAAGTGGTGAATCAACGATTAGAAAAAACAGAAGTCGGCTTGGGGATTGTCGATGAGGCCCTGCAGGAGATTATCTCAGGTTTGCAAGCGGGGGATGAGGTGGTTTTAAATCCTACTGCTCAGCTTAGTCATGGTATGCACGTCGAGGTGGATAAAGGAAGTGAATTCCCATGAGCTGGCTGGAAGGTTTACGGGGAGCACTTTTTAATTTAAATATGAATAAGCTTCGAGCCGGGCTGACCATGCTGGGGATTATTATCGGGATTACCTCTGTGATTGCAGTCGTGACTATTGGCATGGGTGGAAAAGCAGCGGTAATGCAGGAAATGGAGAAAACAGGGGTTAATCTGTTTATCCTTTTTTCTAAAGGACCGACGCAAGGTCTGGCCCAAGGTGTAGTACAAAGCGGACAGGCAACTGAGCCTTTAACTATGCAGGATGTGGAAGCGCTGAAACGTGCTCTTTCTCAGGTGAAGAATCTTGTACCTTCAAGTATGGAATATGCTAATCTGGAAATGAATCAACGGCATGTTTCAGCGATGGTTGTGGGGACAACCAGTGAATTTGCTGAGATTCGGCAGCGGGCGACGGCAAAAGGGCGTCTTTTTAATAATGACGAGACTCAAACCGGCCGGGAAGTTATTGTGATCGACAAGGCGCTGGCAGATCAGCTTTTTGGTGCGGGCAACCCCCTCGGCCAGCAAATTCTGGTGCATAATGTTCCTTGCCGGGTCATAGGGGTTCTGACCAAGGATGAATCCGTCTTTGCCCAGTTTAATGTTGCTCCGTCAGGAGCGTTCGCCTACATGCCGCTCGGGGCCTGGGCAGATATTTTTGGGACTCAGCGTGTGGATCAGATTGAAGGAACGACTGCCAATGAGGCAGATATCGCGGGAACAATTGCTTCGGCAAAGCGCATCTTAAACCAACGTCATGGGACCTCGGATCGCTTTGAAGTGTTTAATGTGCAGCAGCTGGTCAAGGCTGCCAATCAGATTACGCAGATTCTCACGAGCATCACGGGTCTGGTTTCCGGCGTCTCCCTTTTGGTAGGGGGGATTGGGATTATGAATATCATGTTGGTCAGTGTAACGGAGCGCACGCGGGAAATAGGCCTGCGCAAAGCCTTAGGAGCACGGGAGCGGGATATCTTGCTTCAGTTCCTGATGGAAGCTATGGTGATTTCCCTGATTGGCGGTCTGATCGGAATATTGCTAGGCTCAGGAAGCGCGCTGCTTATTGCCAATCTTTTGAAATGGCCGCTTATTCTATCAGGTTGGGCAATTATCCTGGCTGCGGGCTTCTCGGTGGCTGTAGGGTTGTTCTTTGGCTATTATCCTGCATGGAAGGCTGCCAAGCTGGAACCGATGATTGCGTTGAGGCATGAATGAAATTATGCGTTGGGGTCAGGCAGTTTACGCATATAGTTTTAATTGCCTTTTACCCAGTTATATTGAATTGAGTTATAAGGAGGATTTATTGGTGTTAACCGGAAAACAAAAGCGTTTTCTCCGTTCAATGGGGAATGAAATGGATCCAATTCTGCAAGTAGGCAAAGGTGGAGTAACTGAAGCGGTAGTTGCCCAAACGGAAGAGACCTTGGAGGCTCGGGAGTTGATTAAAGGCAGAGTGCTTCCGAACAGCGTGGAAGATGTCCAGGGTGCGGCTCAGGAACTGGCTGAACAGACCGGTGCGGAGCTCGTTCAAGTCATTGGCCGCAATTTCTTGCTTTATCGCGAATCCCGGAAAAAGCCGCTGATTATTTTACCTGAATAAGTGTTAAGCAGACAGAGAGAGACCCAGATAATATAACGCGAAAAGTATTTTTGCAGCGTTAGAGCTGATACTTACGCTGCTGGATGAGGTAATGGTAAAATTTCAGAAAATTTCCGAAGCAGCAGCATCGTTGGATGGATTTGCCTTCGGGGAGATGCTATAATGAGTAAAAAAATGCATGATCTTTAACCGGAGATCATTTAAGAGGAAATGAATGACCAGTAATTCGGAAGTTAAGCGGATAGGGATTATGGGCGGAACCTTTGACCCTCTACACTATGGGCATCTCGTCGCTGCTGAGATGGCGCGTAATGAGTTTAGATTGGAAAAGGTGATTTTCATTCCCACAGGAAACCCGCCTCATAAAATGGGGCGTGAGATTACAAATCCTGAAGCCCGGTTTCAAATGGTGAAGCTGGCTACGGAGGATAATCTTTCCTTTGGGGTATCAAGGATCGAGATTGAACGTATTGGACATTCCTATACCGTAGACACATTAAGAGAGCTGCATCAGCTTTACCCCGAGCATGAGATTTATTTCATTACCGGTTCAGATGCTTTTCGTGAGATCTTTACCTGGAAGGATTTCGAGTCGGCTTTGGAGCTTTGTCATTTTATTGGAGCATCGCGTCCAGGATTTGATGCGGAGGAGTTCATGCAGGATTTGCAGGCTGCCCACCCGGAATTTTTCACGCGTATGCATCTTTTGGAAGTTCCTGCGCTGGCGATTTCCTCAACTGATATTCGCTCACGGGTACGAAAGAATCAACCCATCCGTTATTTACTGCCTGAGGCGGTTCGCTTATATATAGAAAGAGAAAGTCTTTATCAAAATATTCTCTAGACATTCTCTATCTTAAGAGCAAGTTTCCTTTAAAGTCATTCTAAATCTCTGTATACTTCTTAGGGTTTTGACTATACTAAAATCGAATCCACTAAGTAAGAGGTGACAGCAGATGGCAACACTTTATGTCGGAAATTTACCCTGGAATACCACATCCGAGGATCTCAACAACTTCTTCAGTCAGTATGGTCAGGTGGTTAGCAGCCGGATCATTACAGATCGTGAGACAGGTCGGTCAAGAGGTTTTGGCTTTGTCGAGGTTGAAGACGGCGAAGCTGAGCGGATGGCACAAGACCTTAATGGTAAGGATTTTGGCGGACGTCCTTTAACCGTCAACGAGGCACGACCGAAACAGCAAATGTAAAGGAAGTCCCCCAGAAGACCCCTCTTCAGCCATAGGCGAGAAGGGTCTTCTCGCTGTTATGATTTTGCCATCTTAAAGCCGGCCAATTTTCAAAACGTGGATGAATGAGAAAAGGTGGGTTATTGTTGAATATTAAGGAAGCTCATGAACTTGCCCAACGTTCCATGTCAGCTAAACGCTTTCAACATACCCTGGGTGTGGTTGAAGCTGCGCAGGCACTTGCTTTGCGCCATGGCTTGGATGTTGAAAGATCTCAGATTGCGGCCTATCTTCATGACCTAAAGAAAGAAATTCCTTTAAAGCAGCAGCTGATCTGGGCAAGAGAATGGAAGCTACTTAAATATCCCGAAGACGAAGAATTTCCTTATATTTTACATGGGCCGATTGCAGCCTATTGGCTGGAGCATGAATATGGGTACGCAGATGCTGAAGTGCTTGCGGCCATTGCTCACCATACTTTGGGTTCCCCAGGGATGGGCAGGCTGGAGATGTTGATTTACACTGCTGACCAGACTGAACCGAAGCGGATTTTTCCAAAAGTGGACAAATTACGCCAATCCCTGTATGATAATCTTGAGCTCGGAACACTTTTGTGTTTTGAACATACCCTGGAGTTTTTAAGAAGCAGTCAACGAGTGATACACCCGTTGACTCAGCTTAGTTATAATGATTTAAAAAGGAGGCTAAATATTGCTAACTGATAAGCAATTACAAGACGTAGTCCAAATCGTGGAGGATAAAAAGGGGAGGGATACCATCCTTCTAGACCTTCAAGGAATTTCGATGGTTACGGATTATTTCTTGATCGTAACAGGAAATTCAACAACTCAAGTCAAAGCAATCACAGACAACCTGAGCGAAAAGCTGCCTGAGCAGGGTTTGGCTGTGTTAAGAATTGAAGGGCTCCAAGAGGCGAAATGGGTTCTTGTGGATTGTGGTGATCTGGTTATCCATGTTATGACCCCGGATCAGCGTGAATTCTACAACCTTGAGCGCTTATGGGGAGATGCGAAAGTCGTTACACCGTCATAAATAAAGGCATCATACTAAATTAGCGAATCAGATATCAAGCGGGTGCACTTACCATAATAGGGTCAAGCAGAATCTTGACAGAATGCCGAAATTTGGCTTATTATATAGGAAACTTACTTCAGTGGAGCTTTGCTCCAGTTGGAGTTCTAGTTGACTTATCCAAGGATTGGACAAAGGAAAATCATAATTGTATGATTAAAGGCTGTGATTGAGAGCAGTATCCAGGATGCTCAGCTTAGAGAGGCGACAGTTGGTGAAAGTCGCTCTGAAGTTCTTGGAGAACTCACTCAGGAGCTATACTCAGGTCGCAATGAGTGTCGGTGCGAGCCGTTAAGATCGGTTAAGTGCTATTGGTAATTGGGTGGTACCGCGGGAGTATGCTCTCGTCCCTTTGGGACGGGAGTTTTATATTTTTTAAGCTTGGCCAATTTTTGCTCTTAAACAGTTAGGAGGAAGTGTTTCTCATGCAAGACAAGTATTTGTTTTCCGAAATTGAGCCCAAATGGCAAAAAAAATGGGTGGAGGGCAAGGATTATCAAGCCTTAGAAGAGTCCGACAAACCCAAATATTATGCCTTGGCGATGTTCCCGTATCCTTCAGGCAATTTGCACATGGGACACGTTCGCAATTATTCCATTGTCGACGTCATTGCCCGCTTTAAACGGATGCAAGGCTTTAATGTGCTTCACCCGATTGGCTGGGATTCATTTGGTCTCCCTGCCGAAAACGCAGCGATCAAAAACCAGACTCCGCCAGCGGAATGGACCTGGAAAAATATTGCCAATATGAAGCGTCAGCTTCAGGAAATGGGTATCTCCTATGACTGGGACCGTGAGGTTACAACCTGTCATCCTGATTATTATAAATTCACGCAATGGATGTTTTTGGAGTTCCATAAGCATGGACTGGTTTATAAGAAAAAGGCTGCCGTGAACTGGTGTCCTTCTTGCGCCACAGTACTGGCTAATGAGCAGGTCGTGGAAGGCGCTTGTGAGCGCTGTGACTCCTTGGTGACTAAAAAGGATCTGGAACAGTGGTTCTTCAAAATTACGGATTATGCTCAAGTGCTGCTTGACGATCTGGAGTTGCTTAAGGGCTGGCCGGAAAAGGTTAAGACCATGCAGAAAAACTGGATCGGCCGTTCTGAGGGAACCGAAGTCGACTTTTCCATCGAAGGCCGCAGCGAAAAAATCCGCGTCTATACCACCCGGGTGGATACGATCTTCGGCGTGAATTATGTGGTCCTGGCTCCTGAGCATCCACTGGTACAAGAGCTGATTGCCGGAACTGAACATGAGCAGGGAGTCCGATCCTTTATCGAAAAGATGAAAGGGTTAAATGAGATTGCACGGACATCCACCGAGACGGAAAAAGAGGGCTTATTTACAGGAGCATATTGCCTCAATCCGTATAACGGCAAGCAAGTGCCGATTTGGGTTGCCAACTATGTACTCCTTGAATACGGTACGGGAGCAGTTATGGGCGTTCCTGCCCATGATGAGCGGGACTTTGAGTTCGCACAAAAATACCAGCTGCCGATCACGACTGTAATTATTCCGGGAGGGACTCCCGTCGAGGAGAAGGATGCTCCGCTTAAAGCTGCCTTTACTGAAGACGGAATCATGGTCAATTCCGGGGAGTATGATGGGCTTAAGAACACGGACGCTTGGGAGAAGATGTCGATCAAGGCTGAGCAAAATGGCTTTGGCGAGCGGAAGGTCAATTTCCGCTTGCGCGATTGGCTGATTTCCCGTCAGCGTTACTGGGGCACACCGATTCCCATGATCTATTGTGAGCATTGCGGTACTGTGCCCGTTCCTCAGGAGCAGCTGCCGGTTATGCTGCCTGATGATGTCGTATTCAAAGCAGGAGAGAACCCGCTTACGACCTCAGCCAGCTTTGTTGAGACCACTTGTCCAACCTGTGGAAGTAAAGCGCGGCGTGAGACTGATACCATGGATACCTTTATGTGCTCTTCCTGGTATTATCTGCGCTACACCGATCCTCAAAACAGCAGCTTGCCTTTTTCTAAAGAGGCAGTGGATCAATGGATGAATGTTGATCAATATGTCGGCGGAGTCGAGCATGCGATTCTCCACTTGCTCTATTCCCGCTTTATCACTAAGGCTTTGCGTGATTTTGGCTATCTCAAAGTTGCAGAGCCCTTTGAAAATCTGCTTACTCAAGGAATGGTCTGCCTGGATGGGTCGAAAATGTCCAAGTCTAAGGGCAATATCGTGAGTCCGGAAGAGATTATCTCTAAATATGGTGCAGATACGGCCCGCCTCTTTATCCTCTTCGCAGCTCCTCCGGAGCGTGACCTGGAGTGGAATGACCAAGGCGTGGAAGGCTGCTTCCGCTTCCTGAATCGGGTCTGGCGTTTGGTTGCACAATTTGAAGATGTGCTGAAGAAGGGATCTGCGGGGGCTGCCGACGGTAAGAAACCCGTGTTTGGGGAGATTGACGGAGCGGCTAAGGAAATGCGCCGTCAGACACATCAGGCGATTCAGAGGGTCACTGCCGACGTGGGGTTGCGGTTTAACTTCAATACCGGAGTCAGTGCGATTATGGAGCTTGTCAATGCCCTTTATCTCTACAAGGAACAACCGAATGCCAACCTTGAAGTGGCGCGGGAAGCCTTGGAAAGCATTCTGATTCTCCTGGCACCTTATGCACCCCATATCACGGAAGAGCTTTGGCGTGAGCTGGGTCATGAGGAGAGCATTCACAGCCAGGTTTGGCCGGAAGTGGATGAAGCGGCGCTGGTGCAGGATGAAGTCACTGTTGTCCTGCAGATCAACGGCAAAGTCCGTGACCGCATTCAGGTGCCTGCTCAGATTTCCGCTCAAGAGCTCGAAGCGCAAGTACGGGCTTTACCCAAGATGGAAGAGTGGACCCAAGGCAAAGAAGTGGTTAAACTCATTACTGTTCCGGGCAAGCTGGTTAATATCGTTGTAAAATAATGCTGAGAATGCTGTAAATGTGACAGCAAAATTTTTAGAAGCCGGATAGAAGTCGTCCAATGATATGAAAAAGGTTAGGCCACGTAGATTGGCCTAACCTTTTTTGGTAACCGGAAATCAAATTTTCGGCTTTAAATGTATCTAATCCAGGGGATGACTTGTTAAGAATGCAGGATAATTCTGAGGTTACTGCTAAGTTCACTGATAGATGTCATAGCTCGGGTAACTTCGCCGATTTTGCTGTTCTGATCTTCAATAGAGGCTAATATTTCCTGAGTTGAAGCGGACTGCTCTTCCGAGACAGCAGAGATATTCTCCAACTGGGCTTTAATGGTTGAGAAGGCAGCGTCCAGTTTGACGATCATCGCGTCTTCTTGTTTAACCCTGTCAGTAATGGATTCAGCAGACTTCTCCAGGCTGGCAAAGCTGTCTTTGACCTGACCGATAACTGTAGTTCCGGTCTCGACGGCATTTTTGCCATTGGATACTTTGTTAAAGGTTGCTGAAGCAGCGGATTGGACCAATTCGATGATATCAAAGATTTCACTGACTGTCGTCGTACTCATTTCTGCCAATTTACTGACCTCATTGGCAACTACAGAAAAACCCCGGCCGGCCTCGCCTGCTCTGGCCGCCTCGATGGCA
>Ga0366808_1063_pt1 | contig 15883 bp, 13 predicted proteins | sample TotcelN113001M13_FD_207020 | JGI IMG/M metagenome (GOLD analysis project Ga0366808, IMG submission 207020) | Enriched cells from coal bed in the Powder River Basin, Montana, United States - Total cells N11 rep3 HSBNCT.N11.300.1.M13 ... | reverse complement strand
CGCCTGGCCACGAGCAATACACGCGCAACATGGTTACCGGCGCATCGACCGCCGACGCCGCGATTATCCTGGTCGACGTATCGAAGGTCAAACTGCTTGAGGATGGCGGTGTCGAATTGCTGACGCAGACCAAGCGCCATTCGACCATCGCGCACCTGCTGCAAATCCGGCACGTGATCGTCGCGGTCAACAAGATGGACCTGGCGAATTACGACCTGACCGTGTACGAGCGCATCGCCGCCGCATACCTCGATTTCGCGCGTCAGCTCGGATTGAAGAACGTGCGCACGATTCCGCTGTCGGCGCTGACTGGCGACAACGTGGTTGCGGCCGGCGGCAACATGCCTTGGTACAAGGGCCCGACACTGATCGACATGTTGGAAACTTTGCCGGTTGACGATGCCGCGCAATCCGAGTCGTTCCGATTACCGGTGCAACTGGTATCGCGACATGCCGGCCACGAAGCAAATGATTTCCGCGGCTACATGGGCCGCATTGAATCGGGCAAGGTAAAAAAGGGCGAGAAACTGCTGGTTCAACCGGGCAACCATCTTGCGACGGTGAAAGATATCGTCACGCTCGAAGGGTCGATCGACGCTGCCTTCGCCGGCCAGTCTGTCACAATCCTGCTGGAAGAATACATCGACGTTTCGCGCGGCGACCTGCTGGTGTCCGCAGACGAACCGGCGAGTTTGCTGAAAACCGTCAGAGCGGATGTGTGCTGGCTTTCGGAAGAACCAATCGACCTGCGCCGCAAGTACTGGCTGAAGCACACGACCAGACGGGTTGGCGCGCGCGTCACCGGCATCGAGTCGCTGCTCGACGTCAATACGCAGCAATGGCATGGGGAAGCCACGATCGGACTGAATGACATCGCACGCATCACAATTGCAGTGCAGCAGCCGATCGCCGCTGATGCATACGACAAGAACCGGGCGACCGGCGCTTTCATCCTGGTCGACCAAGTCACGCATCAGACCGTGGCAGCCGGGATGATCCGTCTGGATTTATGATTCACAAAGCGGCCGGGCCTGGCCTTGGCGCAGCGGGTTTATTACCGTGCGCTGCGCGCGGTAATAAAATGCCTCTTGACGGCACCGCCCGGAAAGCAACGATCGTGATGCATGGATATTTCAGATGAGCCCAAGATGGGCCAGGAGGCTCAAGGATGAACCGATTCGTGATTGCAGAGCCAGAAAAATGTATTGGATGCCGCACCTACGAGGTGGCGTGCCCGTTCGGGGCAATGGAAATGGCGTCCATAACGGTGAAGCAGCAAAATCTCGGGTCGCAGACTGTGCGCTCCTCGAGACCCAGGTCCATAAATGCGACCTGCGCGTGGACGTGGCGGGCGGCCCTGCCTGCATAGAGGTCTGCCCAACCAAGGCTCTGCGCCTGATCGACTCCGATTCGATCGAAGAAAAAATCCGAGAAGCACGAGAAATCCGCCATCAGACACGTTGCGCTAAAGCACAGGCTTGGTTGGCATAATCCAACTATAGTGAGGGATATTTATAATTGGAACGAGCAATTCATTTTTTATTAATACCCTCAAGTAATAACGAAGAATCCCTAAATGACTGCAACCGTCAAATCAAAACCAAAACGCGCCCTGATACTGATAGGGCACGGAGCAAGAAATCCTGACTGGGCGGCGCCTTTGATGCGAGTGCAGGCGATGGTGCAGCAGCGGTTGCCGGACGTTGCGGTCGAACTGGCGTTTCTCGAATTTATGCAACCGGATCTTCCGACTCTGGTGCCGCAGCTTGCGCAGCATGGATGCACAGAAGCGACGGTCGTGCCGCTGTTCCTTAGCCACGCTGGCCACGTGCTGCGAGACATGCCGCCGATGCTTGAACGTCTGCAGCAGAAAAATCCTGTCATTTCCTTGCGACTGGCGAAAACGGTCAGCGATAGCGCTGAAGTGCTGGAGGCAATGGCTGCGTATTGCGCGGCAATGCTATAGGGCTTCCTGCGAGTGAAACCGCATCGCCAGCGGCCGATAATTCATTCGGAAAGGAGCTTGCGAATCGACTGCAGTTCTTCTTGCCGCTCTTCACTTGATCTGGGATAGCTCATTTTGAGCTCCTTGAGCGTGTCGAGAATAATCTGGGAAATGATCAGCCGGGCATTCTCCTTGTCATCTGCTGGAACCACATACCAGGGAGCGTTGCGCGTGCTGGTTGCATTAAAACACTCCTCATAAGCCTTCATATACTCTTTCCAGAAGCTTCTTTCATTTATATCCGCAAGGCTGAATTTCCAATTCTTGTCCGGGTCGTCAATGCGGGCAAGAAAGCGCCTGCGCTGCTCCTCCTTCGAAAGGTGAAGAAAAAACTTGATGATCCGCGTTCCGTTGCGGTGGAGATGGTCCTCCAGATCGCCAATGGAACGATACCGCTCCTTCCAGACTTCCGGCCCCTCATGCATGTCATCCGGAACGCCCTCGCTTTTCAGAATCTCGGGATGCACCCTGACGATCAGAACTTCCTCATAGTACGAGCGGTTGAATATGCCTATACGGCCCCGCTCCGGCAGACAGCCGGTGGTGCGCCATAAAAAATCGTGCTTCAATTCGGTGGCGGAAGGATGCTTGAAGCTGTATACCTGGCATCCCTGAGGATTGATGCCGGACATTACATGCTTGATGGCGCCGTCTTTTCCTGCTGCATCCATCGCCTGAAAGATAAGAAGAACAGCATGGCGGTTGGATGCGTACAGGAGACTTTGCTGCGTGCTCAGTTGGGCCACCTGTTCTTTCAACCGAGTCTGATACTGCTCCTTCGACCGGTAGACGGGTTTCACAAGCGTAGGCCACTTATCGAGTTTGACCTTTTCCCCTTTTTTTACCCGAAATTTGTCGGTGTCGAGTTTCATTTTTACCCTTCTTAGCTCATCAATGCTGATAATTGAATACCAAAAAGAAACTGGGCGTTGCGATTCAACCTCTGCACTTTATACCACCAAAAACAGCGGCATTACCTAAACGCGCGCATCAAGAATGAAAGATCGTGAAGATTAGTGTTAATTGGTTAGTGTTAATTGCTTTTGATGACAAATTCGATACCGACTTCATCCCACCAGTCGCGTTCGCGCCCCAGCCAGTACATCAGCGTCGGGTGTTGAGAGATCAAACTATTCCTGATCTCGAAATCGATGCGGTTTTTTACCTTCAGGCTCAGCGCCTTCAAATCGACTGCGACCTTGGCATGCATGAACAACACCGCCAATCTCAGCGCCAGCAATGCCTTAACCATATCCGGTTCGGCAAACGGGTCGTTCAGCTTGCGCAGATTCCCCTTCTGGCCCAGGATCAGCCTGCTCATCTTCCTCTGTTCGCGCGCGGTGAAACCGGCAAGATCCGCATTTTCGACCAGATAAGCGCCGTGCTTGTGGTAGTTGGTCGGGGAAACAGACACGCCCACCTCGTGCAGTAACGCGCTCCAGTACAGCAGGTGCTTGTCGTACATGTCCGACCCGGGCTTCATTGCGAGGTAGAGGGTGAGCGCATCGTCGGCGACGCGACGACCGCGCACTTCGTCGGAGTGAAAGCGCTGCTGGAATTCCCGGACCGACTGCTCGCGCCGGTCGCCCTGGGTGTCCTGCAAATGCAGATCCCACATCACCCCCATGCGCAAGCCGGCCTCGACCGGTTCCATCACTTCAATCCCCAGTTCCTGAACCAATGCGATCAAGATGGCCAGACCGCCGACAATGGATGATGCGCGCTCGAATTTCATGCCGACGTATTTCATGCCGTCGATAGTGCCGAACTGAACCATGCTGTCCCTGAGTGCATTCAAGCTGCCAGGGGAGAGGTCGCCCTTGCCCAGGCCGTTGCGCGAGATGATCTCGGCAATCGCCCTTAGTGTTCCCGACGAACCGTAGGCGAACTTCCAGTTACCGGCATGATAGAAGGAAGCCGCATCTTCGAAATGGCTGCGTGCAGAAAGTATCGCGGCATCGAACGAAGACTGATCAATCGCCCTGCCCGGAAAAAACGACAGGCTCTGCTTGACGGTACCGATGCTGAACGATTCGACGCGCTCGATTTCCTGTCCCTTGCCAAGAATGAGCTCAGTCGAGCCGCCGCCAATGTCGATGACCAGCCGGTGCTCGTCGGAATCGGGCACGACGTTAGCGACGCCCAGATAGATGAGCCGTCCTTCTTCTTCGCCGGAAATGACCTCGATCGGATGCCCGAGGGCTTTCTCCGCCGCCTGCAAAAAATCCTGCGCGTTCCGGGCTATGCGGAGCGTATTGGTGGCCACTGCCCTGACCGCGCTGATCGGATAGGCGCTCAATACGCTACGCAAACGCGTCAACGCCTCCACGCCCCTTTTCATTGCCGCTACAGTCAAAAAGCCGTTTTTGTCCAGCCCGGCGGCAAGACGGTTCGGTTCGCGCGCGCTCTTTATGACGCGGATAGCGCCATTCTCAAACCTGCCAATATGCAGGCGGAAACTGTTGGAACCCATGTCAATGGCAGCAAGCATGCTACTTCCCTTTATTTTCCTTATTTAACGCAACCTGAACTTGGCATGCAGGCATCATCCGCTTCGTCCGGCCCTGCTTTCGCGCGTCTTCACGGAATCAGTCACACTTAATGGCGTTTCCTTGCCGTCCGAGGTTGCGGACAGCGACAACATCAGATGCTGCTGTGCATTGAATCGGGCCTGATTCTTGCGCGGCTTGCGGCGCTTGTACAGGCCATCCGGTTGTAATTCCCACGAGTTGGTATTATCTTTCAAGTATGGGCGCAATCCTTCGGAGAGTACCCGCCTTTTCAGCGATTTGTCCAGAATCGGAAAGGCAACTTCGATGCGGCTGAAAAGGTTGCGCCCCATCCAGTCTGCGCTGGACAGGTAGACATCATGCGCCAAATCGTTGCGAAAATAATAGATGCGCGTGTGCTCCAGAAAGCGACCCAGGATCGAGCGCACCCGAATATTCTCGGACAGGCCGGCGACTCCCGGCTTGAGCGCGCATGCTCCGCGCACGATCAGGTCGATTTTCACTCCGGCTTTGGAAGCGGCATACAGTGCGCTAATGACAGACTTGTCGATCAGGGCGTTCATCTTGGCGATGATGCGTGCCGGGCGTCCAAGCTTGGCAATCTTTGCCTCGTTCATAATCGATCTGACAATCTCGCCATGCAGCGCGAACGGTGCGAGCCACAGGTATCTTAATTTCTTAGGCTTGGTCAGGCTGGTCAGATGGATAAAGACCTCGTTCACCTCGCGGCCTATGTCCTGATGCGCAGTCAACAGGCCGAAGTCCGTATAGACCTTGGCGGTGGCCGAATGATAATTGCCGGTGCCCAGATGAGCATAGTAACGCAGCGCATTGTTCTCGCGCCGAATGACCAGTGACAGCTTGGCATGCGTCTTTAGACCCATCACGCCATAAATGACCTGCGCACCCTCCTGTTCCAGTCGCTGAGTCCATTCGATATTCTGCTCTTCATCGAAACGTGCTTTTAGCTCCACGATGACAACCACCTCCTTGCCATGCCGCGCGGCGTAAATAAGCGACTCCATCAAGTCGGAAGCCATTCCGGCGCGATAGACTGAGTGCTTGATCACGACCACGTCCGGGTCGTGCGCGGCATGATGAATGAAGTCGACCACTGTCTGAAACGACTGGAACGGATGATGGAGCAGTATGTCCCCCTTATTCACAAGACTGAAAATGTCGCTGCCATCCTTCAGGGCGATGGCCGAGGATGGATGGAATGGGGGAAAACACAGTGCCGGAATTTTCACCTGTTCGATCAACTCGAAAAGCCTGACCAGGTTGACAGGGCCGTTGACGCGGTAGAGATGGATCTGATCAAGCGAAAACTGATTGAGCAGGAACTGCGCGAGGTCATCGGGACAATTGCTCGCCACTTCGAGCCGGACTGCGGCGCCGAACTGCCGATTCTTCAATTCGATTTTCAGGGCCTGCCGCAAATCTTTTACTTCTCCTTCGCCAACCCATAAATCGCTATCGCGGGTGAGGCGGAACTGGGAAAAGGCAATCACATCACGCTGAGGAAACAGTTCGGCAATATGAGCCTGAATGATGGATGAGAGAAGACAAAAAGCCTGCGTATTGCCGGACAACTCCTTCGGCAACCGGATTACCCGCGGCAAGACGCGCGGCGCCCGTACGACAGCGATGGAACTGCGGCGGCCGAAAGCATCCTTGCCGACCAGAGAAACAATAAAGTTCAGGCTTTTGTTGGCAACTTGCGGAAAGGGATGCGCCGGGTCAAGTACGATTGGAGTCAGAAGAGGACGTATCTGGCTATCGAAATAGGTTTTAATCCACGCGCGTTGCGCTTCGTCGCGGTCCTTGTGGTGCAGCAGGCATATCCCCTCGCGCGCCATGCGCGGCAACACTTCCGAATTCAAAATCGCGTACTGCCGCTCAACAAGCTGGTGGCATGCCAAGCTTACATGCTGCAACGCCGCATTCAAGTCGGACTGACAGGAAATCGTGCTTTCCTGTTTGCCGAGCGCCATAAGGCTGGCAATACGCACTTCGTAGAATTCGTCCAGGTTGTTGCTGGTGATGCAGAGGAAGCGAAGTCGCTCCTGCAGGGGAATACCGCTATCTTCGGCTTGGGCCAGTACGCGTTGGTTGAAGGCAAGTTGCGATATCTCCCGGTCAAGATAAATCTCGCTGACCGGAAAATCAGCGGCCCCCTTGCAGATGGAGTTCGTCTTGAGCCCATCTTCCGCGATTGTCCTGCAATTATCTATAAGATTATCGGACATTTTGCCAAAGGTTCGAATGAAACAATGCTATTGTTCATATACTAATATATACCAAACAAGCGAAAGCCGGACCAAATTAAAATGGCATGGATACCGCCAGTCCAGATTTGTTCATTTGGATGATTTACTATCCTCTGCGCTGCATGTCCGGGACGCTTGAATCGCCGACTTCGCCGCTGATGCCATCATCCTCCGTGCAGTTATCTGAGCGGCGATTGCAAAGATAGGAATAGGTCGTTTTAACGAAGATGGACAGATCATCCATGCCTCCATCGATTGCGCCGCTCTCAATATCGGCAATGCCTCCGCAATCGCCCGCCCTACTTTTATATTCTTCAAATCCCATTTGAATCCTTATTTTTAATTTAACACTACTGAAACCAAAGGCCTATCGCCCTGCCCTGCTTTTGCTTGGTTTCCCTGTTTCACGAAAATCAGCGCAACTAATTTTGGCCGTCTGTCCCAGGAGACTACAGCGCTTTTAGAAGGTAGCTCATATCCTGAGCTTGTATACGCCCTGATTTTGCCACAAGGGAAACGCCAGCTTCCTGCTTGCTGAATTCAGTTTTCTCCGACTGCATTGGTTTGGCGCCTTGCACGCTTCGCGGAACGGAATACTGAAAAACAGAAGCTTGGGAAAACAGATAAAAGATCGAGCAGATAAGCATAACCAGCAGCGCGGCAACTGGGGTTGATATTTTTAAGCTTGCAGGTAAATTCATGATTTTCCTTCAGTTAATGAGGGTTCCCTGAACACTCTGGCCAATCAGGCACCGGGTAAACTGCCTAATTGGCCTGAAGGTTAAACCCTTAATATTGCAGCAATATGACATGTTGCGATAATGATAAAAGCAGGATTATGATCAAAAAGCAAATAATGGATAGGCGATATCCTTTTCACAAGGCGGCCGTGGCAGCTAGCGTTTTTCTATTGCTCTATCGGGTCAAATTTCAAATAATCTCAACAATTGAACGTATCCACGGTGCCGCGTAGAAATATCTACCATGAGGACGGTTCATCAACATGAGAGATTCTGCTCCAATTCTGCGAAATGACGCTTCAGCTTTAGGCATTTATCAAGCTGGGGCGACGCCTGCCGGCGGCATAGGAATGCAGGCCGCGCCGGCGAATTACATCAATCGGGAATTGAGCCTGCTGGAATTCAACCGGCGAGTTCTGGCGCAGGCTGACGATCCTGACACACCTCTTCTGGAACGTCTTCGCTTCCTCTGCATTTTTGGCAATAACATGGACGAGTTTTACGAAGTTCGCGTGGCGGCGCTGAAGGAACAGATCAAGCTGGGTGCGACCGCCACCGGCCCTGACGGCCTTGATGCCAAGCAGGTTTTTTCGAAGGTGAGCGCACAAGCACACGAACTGGTATCGCACCAATACCGCTTGTTCAACGAGATCCTGATTCCGGATCTGGCTAGCCACGATATCCATTTCCTGCGTCGTCCATACTGGACGACGCAGCAGGCAGCATGGATCAAAGCATATTTCTTTCGCGAGTTGATGCCGCTGCTGACCCCTATCGGACTAGACCCGGCGCACCCGTTTCCCCGGGTACTCAACAAGAGCCTTAATTTCGCCGTCGAGCTGGACGGCAAGGATGCCTTCGGGCGGAACTTAGGCGCGGCCATCGTGCAGGCGCCGAGAGCGCTGCCGCGATTGATCAGGCTGCCAGAGGAAATCGCCGGCTGCGAATACGGCTTCGTATTCCTCTCGTCGATACTGCATGCATGCGTTGATGAATTGTTTTCCGGCATGAGCGTGCGCGGCTGTTACCAATTCCGCGTCACCCGCAATAGCGAGCTGTTTGTCGACGAGGAAGAAACCAGGAACCTGAGCCAAGTCTTGCAAGGCGAGTTGCCAAATCGTAATTATGGCGATGCGGTACGGCTTGAGGTGGCGGATAACTGTTCGAAGGAAATGACAGCATTTCTGCAGGCCCAGTTCGACCTTGCCGATGCGGACGTGTTTTCCGTGTCCGGGCCGGTCAGTTTGGTGCGCATGTTGCAAGTGCCGGATTGGGTCGACCGGCCAGAGCTTAAATATCCGCCGTTCCGCCCCGGCTTGCCGAAAGAACTGGTGAGGCAACCGGATATTTTCAGGGCAATCAGGCAAGGGGATATTCTTCTGCATCATCCCTACCAGTCATTTTCCCCCGTGGTGGAATTCATCAGTCAGGCGGCACAAGATCCCTATGTCGTGGCGATCAAGCAAACGGTATATCGTGCCGGACACGACTCTGCATTGCTGGAGGCGCTGGCCAGAGCCGCGCGCAGCGGCAAGGAAGTAACCGTGGTAGTGGAACTGTTCGCCCGTTTTGACGAAGAGCAGAATATCGAATGGGCTCAGCGGCTGGAACAGGAAGGCGCGCATGTCGTATATGGCGTTGTGGGCTACAAGACACATGCCAAGATGGCCATGGTAGTACGGCGGGAACAAGGGATGCTCAAGCGCTACGTCCACTTAGGAACGGGCAACTATCACTCCGAAACTACCAAGCTTTACACCGATTTCGGTCTGCTCACCTGCAACGCGGCAATGGCAAGCGACGTTGCCAGCATTTTCATCGAGCTCACGGGACTGGTCCGCCCCGGCAAGCTTGCGCACTTATGGCACGCCCCATTCACCTTGCATCGGGAACTGGTCAATGCCATCAGGCAGGAAGCTGATCATGCCCGTGCCGGACGAAAGGCGCTGATTATCGCCAAAATGAATGCCCTGCTGGAACCGAAAATCATTCAGGCGCTATATCAGGCATCAAGCGCCGGCGTCCGGATCGAGCTCATAGTTCGGGGGGCATGCGCGTTGCGGCCCGGCATGCCGGGGTTATCGGAAAACATCCGGGTTCGCTCGGTGATCGGCCGCTTCCTCGAGCATGCGCGCATCTTTTATTTTTATAACGACAAGGCGGAAGATATGCATCTTTCCAGCGCCGACTGGATGGATCGCAATTTCTTCCGTCGCATAGAGCTTGCCTTTCCGATTCTGGACAAATCGCTGAAAAGGCGGGTGCTCTCCGAGGGCCTGCGTCCATACCTGAAAGACAACAGCGAAGCCTGGGAAATGGACGCGAGCGGCAATTATCAACGCAGAAAGCATCGCCACGGTCATGCTTACGCTGCCCAACGCGCACTGCTTGCGAAGATGGCATGATATCCGGGACACAAGTGTCTCCGGAATCAGAACCGCCTGTTTTTATTCGGCTTTATTCATTGGAGGACGGCCTGTCTTGACGCTATCCAGCGCGCCTACCGCGATCTTAAGTTTAGCCAATGGCAGCGCTTCCAGCAGGTGCAATCCGGCGCGCAACAACTCGCTTTTCTTCACGCTTACACCGTTTGCCAGACATTTCTTTTTGATTTCGGCAAGCTTCGAGTAATCCGCCTCAGGCATGGTGAAACTGTCGCGGATCACTTTGGCTTTCTTGGCTTTCTTGCCGGCTTTCTCATGAGCGAACAATACCGGTTCAGCCTTGTCCAACTGATTGGGCTTGGCCATCGGCGTCGTTTCGGCTTTGGCCGGCTTGCTTGGTTTAGCTGCTGGTTTAGCTGCTGGTTTAGCTGCCGGTTTAGTTGCCGGTTTAGTTGCTGTTATAGCTGCTGGTTTGGCTGTCGGCTTGGCTACAGCGATTGCAGGTTTTTTGTCATTCGTTGCGCGAGCCGTACTAGCCGCGGGCTTGGTTTTTTTTACGGGCATGTGAGCTTTCAATGAATAAATGATTTATATAATATATACCGTATATACCGTTTATAGCAATACTGCAGAGTTTATTGCAGCGCAATTCGGTTTTTATTTTTGCGGCTGAAAATGCGGATGATATCTTTTCCCGGAAGCGATCTAGATGATGGAAATCGAATTGAAACTGCTGATTGATCCTGCCGATGTAGCGGCATTTCGCCGCCATTCGCTGCTAAAAGAATACGCCATCGCCAAGCCTCGCCTGCAACAGCTTGCCTCCGTTTATTTCGATACGCCGGACCTCTATCTCTGGCGCAATCAAATGGCGCTCAGGGTACGCAATGCAGGAAAAACCTGGGTGCAAACGCTAAAAGGCGGCGGCCATATGGAAGCGGGCCTGCATCAGCGCGATGAATGGGAGTCCGGCATCGGCGGACCCAATCCCGACTTGGATGCGCTGATTTCCCAAGCGAAGCGCGACTCTGAATGGAAGAAGATACTTTCCATCCCCGCGCTGGCGAATCGACTGGAGCCGGTTTTCACTACCCGGTTCCGGCGCACAACGTGGCTGTTGCGCTTCGCCTCGGGTGAGGAAGTCGAGCTGGCGCTGGACCAGGGCGCAGTAGAACACAATGCTGCGCAAGCGCCGATTAACGAGATCGAACTGGAACTCAAGTTCGGGAAGCCTGCCAGGCTCTTCGATTTCGCATTGGAATTGCAAAATTCCGTGCCGTTGCGCGTCGGCACGCTCAGCAAGGCAGAGCGCGGTTATGCGCTGTATGCGCCGGAGCCTCAGGCTGCGATCAAGGCGCAACGCATCAGGATTCCCCGAGAGATGACTGTGGAGCAGGGATTTCAGGCTATCGTCGGTAACTGCCTGGAACAAGTGCAAGGCAACGCAATTGTGGTCGAGCACGGCAGCGACGAGGAAGGCGTTCACCAGATGCGGGTAGGAATACGTCGATTGCGTGCGGCACTCGGATTATTCCGGGAGGTCGCCCCTTGTCCGTCCGATCTGAGGGCGGACCTGGGATGGCTAAGAACCGAGTTGGGTGCGGCCCGGGATTGGGATGTATTTTCCGGCGGCACTCTGAGTTCGGTGACCAGCGCCAACCCGGAAGAAAAGGAACTGGCGCAACTGCAGCAGGTTGCGATGGACATGGCCCGGGAAAACCGGCAAAGGGCGGCGGCATCCGTCAGTTCGGTTCGGTATTCCCGGCTGCTTCTCTCCCTTGGAGGCTGGGTGCGCGGCGCGCGCTGGCGCGGATCGGCTGCACAGGCTGAGCGTGAGGTTCTGGATGCGGGGTTCGAGACCTTTGCCGTAAAGTTGCTCGAACGCAGCCACCGCAAACTGCTCAAGCGGGGCAAGCGGCTTAGCACCGCCACTCCTCCGGAGCGCCACAAGGTACGCATCGCAGCCAAGAAAGTCCGTTATTCCGCCGAGTTTTTCCGGTCTCTCTATCCAGCCGGGCAGTTGCGCCCCTATCTCAAGGCGTTGACGGTCCTGCAGGACGTGCTGGGTCGGCTCAATGACACCATTGTGGCCGATGTATTGCTGCGGAGAATTGCGCAGATGCGTCCCGACCAGGCGCAGAACGCCGGTTTCATCGAAGGATACCTTGCCGCCCGCGTTCAGAAAGAGGTCCGCAAACTGGGGAAGCCGTGGCGGCAGTTCGCTTCCCTGAATGTCCCCAAAACGACCCGATAATGCGATTCGATTTTAAAGTCTGCATTCCGATTACACAATAATTCAATATCACATGAGGAGAAGAAAATGGATCTTATCTTGTGGCGCCACGCTGAAGCCGAAGAAGGCTTGCCCGACCAGGATCGAAAATTGACCAGGAAAGGAACACGGCAGGCAGGCGTGATGGCCGAATGGCTCAAGCCGCGTTTGCCGAAAGACGTGAAGATTCTAGTGAGCCCTGCACGGCGGACGCAGCAGACTGCAAAGGCGCTAGGCATGGCATTTGAAACCTGCGAAGACTTGGCAAAGGAAAACAATGCTGCCGATGCATTGAAAGCTATCGGCTGGCCCGAAGGAAAGCGCACGGTAGTTGTGGTCGGGCATCAGCCCACACTGGGCCAGATGGCGGCTTTGATGATGACAGGCAACAGCGCGGACTGGGAAATCAGGAAGAGCGGGGTGTGGTGGCTGAGCAACCGTGATGTTCAGAGCGCAAGCCAAGCCTTACTGGAAGCGGTGATGTCCCCGCGCATGCTCAAGAAAGGAAAACCCTGATTTATTAACTTAAGACAGGTAAATGCCATTTACTATTTCGAGAAAGAATTTCGGCATGATTCCGAGGTCTGGGAATGGCGTCATGCGACGAAAAAACCGAAGTTCCCGAGGGCAATGCCGCGAGGAGCGCCTTCACCTTGCACTGAAACGCGCGGCAGCTGCTGTATTTGCTCCCCCTTGCAGCGACATGCTCTCCTGCATTTTCTTACTCAAGCCGCCATCCAAAAAGCCTGGGCCGGTTATAGGGTATAATGTTTGATCGCTGGGCAGATACCTCCTTTGTCGAATTGGTCGTTTTACTGAAGCTTTCACCGTCCTCGGCGCACGCATGTTAGTGTCCCAAGCGTGCCGACCATTCCCAATGTTTACCATCGTGCAATTAGAGAACGCTAATGCGGCCTCTTGGATGCTCTCTTATTCTGCCTGTCAGACGACAGCATGCGGCGGATTCGCATGCTCGCAGGCCCGCTTATCCTCGACGGTCGCAAAACACGTGACCGCCGCAACGTGCAGCTTGTGCCGCTTGCTTCGGCAACTGCAGCCTCCTTTATAAGGAAAATGAATTATGGCAAAAGAAGAACTTATTGAAATGAACGGCCTCGTTGTAGAAGTGCTTCCGGATTCCCGTTTCCGCGTGGACCTGGACAATGGTCACAAACTTATAGCCTACACTTCAGGCAAAATGCGGCAGCATCACATTCGTATTCTTGCCGGCGACAAGGTAACGCTTGAGCTGTCTCCATACGACCTGAGCAAGGGACGCATCACGTTTCGCCATATTGAAAAGCGCGAGCCGTCCACGGGACAGCAACGTCGCCGGTATTAATGTAAAACGGGCATCCCGCGCCGATATGTTCCCGGTTTGCCTGCCACTTCGGCCACAGGAAGTTCGGCTGGCCGCCTGTTTGACCGCTTCAACATCAATTTTTCCGCATCAGGCTTGTTACGGGCAGGCCCCGGCAGAAACGGTGCGATTCAAGCCGTACGTTTCTTGTACACGTCAACGCGCCCGAACAGGAACATGTGCGTCGACCTCTTAGTTCCCAGCCAAGAGACGCGTCAAAGTCGGCTGTTCAAAGGCCGAGCTTCTCCTTGTTAGCCAGTTGGCCCTTGATGGACGGGTATAAATTATAAGTAGGATAAAACTCGGTCCGGAATGCCTTCCAGGCCGTTTTCTCGATCGCAAGGTTCACCTCCCTCAGTTTGGAGGCAGGCACCTCCAGCGTCACCACCTGGCCGATGCCCATCATGACGTACCAGCTGACCACGGATGTTCCTGCGGGAGGAAAACTCTTGTAGAAGCCCTGCTGCGCCTGGATCTTCTGTATTTCGTCGACATTCATGCTCTGATCATGCTTGAGAAAAACGGTCAGAAGAATGGAATTTCTATCCTGCTGAGTTCTTGTCTGGTCTTGCCGCTGAACTGCACGAGTCTCCGTCTGCCCTGATTGCGCAAGCGCGGAAGCGGAAGAAACCAAAGCAAGTGCTGCGAATAACAAGGCTGTTTTCATCGTCTATCCTTTCTTTCATTTATTATTTTATCGTTGCTTCGAAAAAAACCGGTTTTTTACGGCCTTTGCCTGCGAAGTTCCCATGCATTACGTCATTGAAAACACGAAGTCTGGCCGGCGGCTCTTCCCTCAAATCGCTGATGCTCCGATCATATTATCCACCGGCAAAAAGCCCGCATTTGCCAATTGAGCAAGAAAACTGCTCATTCGAATAAAGCTTTCATTATTTTGAAATACATAGCTTCAAATTCCATCAGGCAGGTCTTCATTTATAGATGTTGAGATAAAACTGGCAATTCGCACTAAAACAGTGCCCGCTGCACTGAAGCTACTTCAGCTCGCTTGCAACACGTTGACGGTGGCGCGTCTTGCTAAAATGCGACGCAAAATGAAAATGCGCCAATAATAGGCACGAATATTGCATACTCTACAAAGCAGCGCCATGTGCATTTCTGGCATAAATTATGGCAATGGAGCGCATCTGATGTCTTTCACAAGTGAAACAGACTATGACTCGTTGTCCTCGCCCCTGCTTCTCGACGGGGATAAGGATATCGAGCTAAGAACCATCTACGAAATCAGCAAACTGTTGGGGTCGTCGATGGATCTGTCTAAAACCCTGAGCGGCGTGCTGAACCTGTTGAGCATCAACCTCGATACTTGGCGCGGCATGATTTGCCTGGAAGAGGATCCGGGTGAATTGCGCCTCATTAGCGCATCCGGCATCCCGCCTGACAAACTCCGCCGCAATCATTTCATGGTTGGCGAAGGAGTCACCGGCAGAATCTTCAAAAGCGGCATTCCGAGCGTGGTTCCCGACGCATCGAAGGAACCTCTGTTCCTGAATCGTTTCGGGTCGCTCGATGACACCGAAGGGAAACCCATTGCATTCGTCGGCGTGCCGATCAAGGCAGCCCGTGCAACGCTAGGTGTATTAGCCATTGAACGGGTGATGGTGAACCGTTCGACCCACAGCTTCGACAGTGATGTCCGGCTGCTGACCATGATCGCCAACCTGATTGGGCAGACTGTGCGGCTGTACCGCAACATCGCAGCCAAGCACAGCCAACTGGTCGAGGAAAAACAGTTGCTGAAGAAGGCGCTGCAAACCAAATACAGCCTCGACAATGTTATCGGAGCCTCCAAGGCGATGCAGGAAGTGTTCGCGGAAGTGCACCAATCCGCGCCTTCGCGCGCGACTGTACTGCTGCGCGGCGAGAGCGGTACCGGCAAGGAGGTAATTGCCCGTTCCATTCACTTTTTGAGCCCGCGCAAGGATGGCCCGTTTATCAAGCTAAACTGTGCCGCCTTGTCCGAAAGCCTGCTGGAAACAGAGTTGTTCGGTCATGAAAAAGGCGCTTTCACCGGCGCTCAATCCGGGCGCAAGGGACGGTTCGAACTGGCGCACGGCGGAACGCTGTTCCTGGATGAAATCGGCGACATTTCTCCCGCTTTCCAGGCAAAGCTGCTGCGCGTGCTGCAAGAACGCGAGTTCGAACGCGTAGGCGGCACGCAATCGATCAAGGTTAATGTCCGGCTGATTACCGCCACCAATCGCGACCTGGAACAAGCCGTCAGCAAGGGGGATTTCCGCGCCGACCTGTACTACCGCATCAACGTGGTCAGCATTTTCATCCCGCCATTGCGTCAGCGGCGTGAAGACATCCCTTTGCTG
>Ga0366808_1057_pt2 | contig 15964 bp, 16 predicted proteins | sample TotcelN113001M13_FD_207020 | JGI IMG/M metagenome (GOLD analysis project Ga0366808, IMG submission 207020) | Enriched cells from coal bed in the Powder River Basin, Montana, United States - Total cells N11 rep3 HSBNCT.N11.300.1.M13 ... | reverse complement strand
CTGCACGCGCCTTGGCCGCATGCGGAATGCTCGGGTCCGGAGGCGTGTTTATCTGCTCCTCACATCGCAATCGCCTCGAGTTGGACATGCTTCTCCAACGGCTTGCCGACGAGCGCGAAAAAGCGGGTCGCATCCTGTTCCGCGCAGGAGACGACGCCTGGTGCATTCTGGATATTGTTACCGCACCCGAAGCGCCGAACCGGGCTTTCGCATCGGTGCGCCCGGTCAAGCCTCTGGACGAAGGCAAGGTTGCGGCGGTGGGCGGTGTCTTTGGGCTGACGCGCGTCGAGAAATCCGTGCTTGTTCGACTGACCAGTGGCGAAGCGCCCAAGGACATCAGCCGCAAGATGGACATGTCCATACACACAGTCCGGTCCCACCTCCGCTCGATTTGCATGCGTATGGGCGTCAAGGGGATAAACGGCGTCCTTCGTCTCAGTTTCCTGATGGCCTGAAGCTGACGAAACCGCCGAGGACGGCGATAGGCTCTTTGATCACACTGAGCACACCGGCCTGAGTAGCCAGGCTGGGTTGTGGGTAATCGCCTCAACCGTCTGGTCGATGCGATGCTGGGCGACCTAGCCGACAACCGCTCTGTTGAGGCGTGGGCCGAGGTCGCCAGCATCATCCCGCGCACGTAGCGAGGCGATTTCTTGCCGAAACCGGTTTCACCCTTACATCGTAGCGGCAACATGCGCGGACGTTGCGAGCTATCGAGCGTTTGGCCGCCTGGGGTTCGGTTACGAAAGTAGCGTTCGACTTGGGCTACGACACGGTCAGCGGGTTCATCGCAATGTTCAGCCGCGTGATGGGCGTTACACCGGGGCAATACGGGCGAGAGTAATGAGTTTGATCAGCACGACAGTCCCTAAGAAAGCCTGGCTGAGATAGGCGTGCTTTGCGGCTCACATGCGGACCTGCCGGAGGTCCGCTAGGGGTGGGAAACGGACATCAAGCCGTAGTTCATCGCCTCAGCAGGTCGCTGATGGATTGCTCAATTGCAGCCGTATCAGCCTCATTGAGGCCTTCACCCGCTACGTGGCCCCAGTCCGTTTCCAGGACGCGAAGGTCAGCTCCGGGAATGCGTTTTGCTTCCTCCGCGGCGTCTGCGACCGGGAAGTAGAGATCGCTTGAGGCTGGCATGATGATGGTGTCGGCTTGGATCGAGCCCAGCGCACGATCAAGATCGCCCTGGTAGATCTCGTTCGCACTGATGTCGGCGTGTTGGCCTGTCCAGATCTGCGCGAGCAGGTTGTTGGCGTCGCGTTTGAGGAACCAGCCTTCCCAGAAGTCCGTCAAGAAGTCTTCCATGGACGCGTATCCAAGCGCGGTCTCGTCCAGTCGCCGTCTGAAGAATGCCTGAGAGAAGCCCCACGCCGCATAGATGCGGGCAGCCGTTCGAAGCCCGCGCTCGGGCTGGCGGATGTAAAGGCCGTTCTGAAATTCGGAATCCAGCATGATCGCAGCGCGAACGCTGTCGAAGAAGATCGAAAAGTGTCGCGATGTGCGCGCCGCGCTCTGGAAGGTGAACAGTCTCTCGACCTGACCGGGGAAGGCTGACGCCCATTCGAAGGCTTGTGATCCCCCCAGGGACCAGCCGATCGCCATATGAAGCCGATCAATGCCGAACCGCTCAGTCACCAGGCGATGTTGCTGCAGAACGTTGTCGTGAATGGTGACGGTAGGAAAGCCATCGCCGCCCATTGAGGCGGGACGGTTGCTCGGGGAACTGGACAGGCCTGCGCCCAGGGCGTTCGGAATGATGATGAAATACCGGTCGGGGTCCAGGGCGCGACCGGGCCCGATGAGCCAGGCCGCGTCCTCGTGGGTGGCGGCGAAGGATGTCGGGTAGATGATGGCGTTGTCCCGGGCCGCATTGAGCGCGCCATGGGTCTGATAGGCCAGGACGGCGTCGGGAATGTCGTGACCCGACTGGAGCCGGATGTCGCCAAGGTGGAAGCTTTGATGCGTCATGGAGGTACCGTGCGTATTTCTTAATGGGGTTCGAGTGCTGTCAAAGAATGTCGTGAGCGGGATAGGTCCGGGTGACGAGCGCCAAGCCGAGGGCAATGGTCGTCAGGACGCCCGCCAGCAGGACGGATGTTGCGAGGTCAAGTCGGTCGATGGCCTGTCCGCCCAACAGCGAGCCGAGCGCTATGGCGAGGTTGAAGACAGCGACAAAAAGGGAGGTCGCGACTTCGATGGCGTCGGGAGCGGACCGCATCATCCAGGTCTGTAGGGCGACCGAGACGCCGCCATAGGCGAGACCCCACAGGATCAGGACGAGGGCGCCGACTGATGCTGTCGTCCCCATAAGGTAGAAGGCGAAAAGGGTTGAAGTCAGGACACCCGAAATGAGGATCAGGGTCGCGCTGATCTGTCTTGCGGCCAAGCCGCCGACCATAAAGTTGCCCGTCACCCCGGCTGCGCCATAGGCGAAGAGAAGCATGCCGATCCATTGGGAAGGGACGCCGGACAGTGTCTGTAACAAGGGTCGGACAAAGGTGTAGGCCGTGAAGTGACCGGCGACGAGCAGCGCCGTAAGGCCCAGGCCCAAACGAATAGAGGGGCGCGCGAGAAGGTCTACGAACTGGCGCGGCCGTACGGCTTGCTGGACCGGGAGAGGCGGAAGCGTCCAGAGATTCAGTGCAAGCACAAACCCGCTGAACGCCGCCATGGCGCCGAAGGCTGTGCGCCAGTCGACCATGTCGGCGATGATGACGCCCAGGGGCACGCCGAGAACCGAGGCAGCCGCGACGCCGCCGAAGATGACGGCGGTAGCCAGGCCCTGTGACGGTTGCGGAACGAGGCGCGGAGCCAGGCCTCCGGCGATGGCCCACACGCCGCCCATGCAAAAGCCGACCAGAATGCGTGCTGCGAGAAGCCAGCCGATCGAGGGCGCGACGGCGCAAGCCAGGTTGGCGAGCACCAGCAGGCTGAGAAGACCGACCAGGATGCGACGCCTGTCCACGCCGCCCGAAACGACCAGCACGCAAGGCGCAAAAAGGCCGGCCAGCAGCGCCGGCAGGGAAATGGCCAGGCCGGCGGCGCCTACAGAGCTGCCGAGCGAGGCGGCCATGGGCGTCAGCAGTCCTACAGGCAGCATCTCCGTCGTGACGACGGCGAAGGTCGACAGGCTGATCGCGATGACGGGGCGCCAGTCGGGCTTGTCGGGCTTGAGGACGGCCCTCTCTGTCTTTTCTTGCGGCATCGTCGCGTCTCCGTTCTTCGGACGGGGAGACATGGCTGTCCTCGCTGGCGCGATAAATAGCATCAATGTAGAAGGTCTAGGGACGAAATGGACCCAATGAGGCCGGAATGCTGGATCAGCTAGGCGACGTGACGGCCTTTGTGCGGGTTGCCGATGCAAGGAGTTTCACCCAGGCGGCCGAGCGGATGGGGCTGTCCCGCTCGGCAGTCGGCAAGTGCGTTGCTCGGCTGGAAGAACGCCTCGCCACCCGCCTGATTCACCGAACCACGCGCAGCGTCGCGTTGACGGAGGAGGGGCGGCTCTTCTACGAGCACGCCGTCAGAATCATTTGCGAGGTCGAGGACGCCGAAGCGGCGCTGGCTCAGCGACATCAGTCGCCCAGGGGTCGGTTACGGCTCGATGTGCCCATCGCTCTTGGGCGCATCCATATCCTGCCTTCCCTCTATCGCTTTCTGGCCAAGTGGCCGGATCTTGAAGCCGATGTGACCCTTTCGGACGACTATCGTGATCTGGCGGCCGACGGCGTCGATCTGGCTATTCGGGTCGGCGGGCCGACGGACAGCGGTCTGATCCGACGGGTCCTAGCGCCGCACCACTTCATCACCTGCGCGGCTCCGACCTATCTGGAAGCCCGAGGCAGGCCGTTGGCAGTCGAAGACCTTCAGGGACACGACAAGGTGGTGTTCAGCGTCTGCGGCGCCGTCACGCCCTGGCGTTTCAGCGTGAACGGCGTGGATCGAGAGGTCTGCGTCAATGGGGCGCTCCGGCTCAACAATAGCGAGGCCGTGCGGGACGCAGCCCTGGCTGGGCTAGGATTGGTTCACCTCGGAGCCTTTCTGGTTGGGAAGGACATCCATGAAGGGCGTCTGAAGCCGGTCCTCTCCGGCTACAGGCGCGAAGAAGCGGCGGTTAGCGCCGTCTATCCGACCCGGCGTCATCTCTCGCCCAAGGTGCGAATGTTCATAGACCACATCCATGCGGAATGGTCGGCGGCGCCGCCCTGGGCCAAATTGCCGGCGCCAAGGCGAGACGTCGAAGGACTCATTGCGGAGCGCTCATGATCACGCGTTCTCGCCGCTTGTCATCTCTGCAAAGGGCGCGACTGTCCGCTTTGGACTATTCGTTGATCGCGTGAGCGAGCGCTGCGCGGGCGAGCAGCCGTGTGGAATCCAGGGTGGGGAGCGGGGAGCTCTTGTCGCTGAGGATCAACGGGATTTCGGTGCAGCCCAGTACGACCGCATCGCAGCCTTCGTCTTTCAGTCTTTGGATGACCGCCTGGAAATACTCGACGCTCTCAGGTCTGAAATCGCCGAGAACGAGCTCGTCCATGATGATCTCCCCCATTTTTTGTCCTTCAGATCGGTTGGGTCGTGCGTATGCCACGCCGACGGCGCCAAGTTTCTCGGGATAGACTTCGCTCTCGACCAGCCACTGAGTTCCTGTAAGGCCGACCTTTCGGAAGCCCCTGTCGATCGCCTCCTTCGCCACAACCTCAGCGATATGGATCCAGGGAAGCGTAGATCGCTCCCGAACATAGTCCATCGCACTATGGATGGTGTTGTCCGGACAAATGAGGTCTGGACGCTGATGACAGCATGAGGTCGCCCACGGCCTCCAGGTCGTTCTTTTCAAGACAAACGACATAGTCAGCAAGAGAATGGGTGTGAAGGGATACTTGCGGATGGGCGTGCGGACCGAGGTGGCGCGCCCCTTCAACGCAAATTGTCTTGAAACAAAGCGCTGCACCCTCCGCAGAGCATCCGACGATACCGATGTTCTTGATCATGTCGTAAATAGTAGGTTGAACCCGGGGCTTGGCAATAGCGACGCGGGCGCTCTGTCTTTTGCGCTAGGCAATGATCGCCAGTCTGGCGTTCGGGAAGGGGGCACCTTCATCGTCGTGGGATCGTCGCGATAATACAGTGAACCCCAGCGCTTGGTAGAAGGCCATGGCCCCGTGGTTCGCCAGGTAGACTTCCAGAGTTAGCTCGGGCCTTTGCTTCAGAGCGAATTCAATCAGTTGACGGCCCGTTCCGCGCCCCTGTTCGGCTGGGTCGATGAAAAGGCCGCCGATGAAATTATCGATCAGGCTTATGAAGCCGACAGGGCGCCCTTCTCGACAGGCGACCCATGTCTCGGCGTCCGGGAGATATTTGCTTTCTATCAGGCGTTGCTGCTCAATAAGTCGCTCTTCGCCGATGAACGCATGGGCGATTATGGAGGCGGAAAGCCAGATGTGAGACAGTTTTTCGGTGTCTAGCGACGCATCGAAAGGTCGAATGGTTACTGTCGTCGTGTTCATGATCGCAACGCGGATTTGTTACAAAAGCGGATCGTCATCTCAGCTGACCGAGTATGGCGAATCAGAAACTGATCATACAGGTCTCGCCCTTTAGTCAGTCCAGCTGGTCGGCCAAAAGGACGGCGCACGCGCGCGTGCAGTGGATGCGGGCGATCATCCGTCTGGGGCCTGGGGGAAGGGGCGGATCAAGCGTCAGGTTTGATCTGCATCTGCATGCGTATGGCGTGAGACGGAGCGTTGCCGAGGATGGATATGGACAGACTACAGGCCATTGAAGAGCGCGCTGCCCGGACGGCCAACGGGTTCAAGGATCTCGAAACGGCGGCGCAGGAGGTTCTCGATAGCGAGGAGCTCGCCCGTTCCAGAGACCTGGCCCTGGCGCTCCTGGAGTCGGACGCTCATCAGGCCCGCTGCGTCGCCACCTTCATCATCGGCGGTCTGGCGGCTGCTGATGCCGGCGCACTCGACCTGCTCAGAGACCGGGTCAGCGGCGACAGCGACTGGTGGGTCCAGGAAATTCTGGCCAAGGCCTTTGACCGGTTTTGCGCCGAGACGGGGTATGAAGCGGCCCTGCCCGTTATCCGCGAATGGCTGGGGTCTCCAAGCGCCAATGTCCGCCGCGCCGTGACGGAGGGCTTGCGAATATGGACCGGCCGGCCATTCTTCCGGGATGATCCGCAGGTCGCCGTCGACCTTCTGGCGTCGCTGAGGGGCGATGAGAGCGACTATGTGAGGCGATCAGTCGGAAACGCCCTGCGCGACATCAGCAAGAAGCATCCTGAGCTTGTCGCCCGAGAGACCAGGCAATGGGACCTGACGCCGCCTGGCGTGCGGCAGGTGCACGCGCTCGCGACGCGCTTGATTGATCGCCCTACGGCAGGCTGATGCGGCTTGGGCTCAGATTGTCTGCGCAACTGGCGCTGGCCGCCGGCTAGAGCGTTTCGCTTGCCTCTGGCGGTGCGAGGTCGGCGGGCTCTAGGTCATAGTCCATCAGATCTCCCGGCCTGCAACCCAGGGCGCGGGCCTTCAGGCCGGCCCCGTCGTCTGCTCCCTGGGCGATGGGGGCCATGTTCCGTAAGGTTTGGGTCGCAAAACTCTATCCCGAGCCGCCCAGTCGGTCGGCTGTGTGCTGTCGGCCTCTGCGCCCGTGTTGTTCGGCGCGCTGCACGATAAAACCGGGAACTGGGCGCCGGTCCTGGCGATCTGCGGACTGCTGTACGGCCTCCTGATCGTTCTTGGTCTAGGCGCTGGGCGCGACAGGAGCCTGGGCGAGAGCCAACGAATTGCTGGATGTAGGGTTGGCGCGTGGTCTAGGTGCGAGGCCCGCGCGCGTGGGGCCAGGATGTTGCTTGTCCGGAAGGACGCTAATGCCGCTCCCGGGGCATCTGCGACTCCTAGTGGCACCCGCCGTATCTGACTCCTGTAGGACACTTGATGCGTCCGCTTTCGGCGAACAGGCAGGAGTAGAAAGACCGGCCTGTCGCAACGTTCCCCGGAGACCAGGATCAGGTCTGACACGGCAACGGCGGGGCAGTGCGCGTCCGCGATCCGCGGATCATCATCAAAAGAATGACCAGGCCGGTCGCCGATGTCGCGGCGCCTGCCAGGGCCACGGCCGGGAAACCCAGCCCCGCCCCGATCACTGCGCCACCCAGCGCCGCGCCGATGGCGTTGCCGAGGTTGAAGGCTCCGATATTGACCGCCGAAGCCAGGTTGGGCGCATCCGAGGCGGCGGCCATGACCCGCATCTGCAGCGGCGGAACCAGGGCGAAGCTGGCCACGCCCCAGAAGAAGATCAGCACCGCGCTGATCCCGGCGAACGGCATGGCGAAGGCAAAGGCGACCAGAAGGGCGGCCAGGGAGCCCAGTGTAACGACAAGAGTCCTGTCCTGCGACCGGTCGGCGAACTTTCCGCCCAGCCAGTTGCCCACGGTCAGGCCGACGCCATAGGTCACCAGCATGGCGGTGACAAAACCGATCGACGCCCCGGTCTCCTCCTGCAGGATCGGCGTAATGTAGGTAAAGACCGTGAACATGGCGCTGGAGCCGATAACGGTCAGGGCCAGCGCCGCCAGCACGGAACCCCGACCCAGCACCTTCAGTTCGGCCAGCGCATCTCCGCCCGTCAGCGTGGCGACCCTGGGCAGTGTCAGGCGCAGAGAGATCATGGCTAGGACGCCGAGGGCGGCGATGCCCCAGAAGGAGGTCCGCCAGCCGATCTGGTCGCCGGCCCAGGTCGCCATGGGCACGCCCACGACATTGGCTATGGTCAGGCCCATGAACATTGCCGCCACCGCGCCGGCCTGCTTGTTCTTCGGGACCAGCCCCGCGACGACGATGGCCCCGACGCCGAAGAAGGCGCCATGGTTCAGCGAGGTGATCAGACGCGACGCCAGCAGCATGCCGTAGCTGGGCGAGATCGCCGCCAGCAGGTTGCCGAGGGTAAAGATAGCCATCAGGCCGATCAGCAAGGTTCGCCTCGGCACGCGGCCAGTGGTCAGGGTAAGGAGCGGCGCCCCCAACATGACGCCAAAGGCGTAGGCGCTGACCAACAGACCGGCGACCGGGATGGAGACGCCCAGGTCTCCGGCGATGGCGGGCAGCATGCCCATGGGGGCGAACTCGGTCACACCGATGCCGAAGGCGCCGACGGCCAGAGCCAGAATGGGAAGATTCGGTTTCATCGGGTCTCTCAGACCAGCGGCGGGTTCAGACGGGCGAAACCGGCCTGACGATAGTAGGGGGTATGCGGATAGGGCGGGGTGATCGCGCTGGCCGCGTCCAGGGTTGCGATCTGGTCCGGCGTCAGGGTCCAGCCGACGGCGCCGAGGTTCTGGCGAAGCTGCTCCTCGTTCCGCGCCCCGATGATCACCGAGGCCACGGTCGGGCGCTGCAGCAACCAGTTGATGGCGATCTGGGGGATGGTCTTCCCGGTCTCGGCGGCCACGGCGTCGAGCGCATCGACGACGCGATACAGATGTTCGTCATCGACGGGCGGGGCGAAGGCGGCGGTCTCGTGCAGGCGGCTGCCTTGGGGGATGGGGGCGTCGCGGCGGACCTTGCCGGTAAGGCGACCCCATCCCAGCGGACTCCAGACCAAGGCGCCCACGCCCTGATCGACGGCCAGCGGCGCCAGGTCGGCCTCATAGTCGCGACCGATGAGGGAGTAATAGACCTGATGAGCGACGAAGCGGGGGCGGCCGTCCCGGTCGGCCGCAGCTTGCGCCTTCATCAACTGCCAGCCGGGGTAGTTGGACACCCCGGTGTAGCGAACCTTGCCCGAGGCGACGAGCGTTTCCAGCGTGGCCAGAAGCTCCTCCACCGGGGTCGTTGCGTCGAAGGCATGAAGTTGCAGCAGGTCGATGTGGTCGGTTCCGAGGCGGCGCAGCGATCCCTCGACGGCGGCGATCAGGCGGCTGCGTGAAACGCCCCAGTCGCCGGGGCCGTCGCCGGTGGGCAAACCGGTCTTGGTGGAGATCAGAACGGCGTCGCGCCGCCCCCTTATCGCCTCGCCCAGCACCTGTTCCGAGGCCCCGTCAGAATAGACGTCAGCCGTGTCGAACATATTGGCCCCGGCTTCCAGACATATGTCGATTAGCCGACGCGCCTCGGCCGCGTCGCTCGTGCCCCAGGCGCTGAACAGTGGCCCCGTGCCGCCGAAGGTGCCCGTGCCGAAGCTGAGGGCCGGGACGCGCAGTCCCGAAGCGCCGAGTTGACGATAGTCCATAAAAATCTCCCATGCGATGTCAGACGCACAGATGGACAGCGGGCGGATGCGGCAGTAGGCAGGATCTACACCAAACACCTTTGATCTGGACGCACAGATGCAGATCGGCAGCACCGACAGAGCACGCGAACTTAAAATCAATCATAGAAACTAGAATTAAATCTTAAACGTTAATCTTCGTTATCCAAATTAGTACCTATTAATTCGGTGAAATATCAACGGTAATCAAGTCTTCGTACCTCCCGCCCATCTGACCATTTACCAGCCCCAAGATGAAAGTCATGGGCAGGGCGAGCCCCGAGAGGGTGCGAGGAGGATCAATTTCTTTTGTCCAAAGAGCGGTTAGATCGACCTGATCGCCATCAAGCTCCACTGCATAAGGCACGACGGTGGCGTTCTCTACGTCTCCCAACCGGCGCATCACCCCGCCGTGCTCCGACTTAATCGTCAGAGTGGAAGGGGCATTGGCCCGAACCTGGACAAAGATACGACGGGTCGCACCCGTCGCCGCCTCGCCGAAATCAACGACCTCGACGCTGGACCCTTCACCAAACGCTCCCGCGGCGCCGGCCAGGTTCAACTGGGCACGAGGCGTCGACTGCAGGACAAGACGGACGGGAACAGGGGAGATCAGCTCGACGCCGTCAGTGTTTTTTATGAGCAGACGCAGATCGACGCCGTATTCACCGGCATCGGCGACAGCGCCCTGCACCACGACGGCGTCCATTTGGGCCACCCCCTTCTGCCCCGCCGCCAGAAGGTATTGGAAGACGCCCCTCTGGACGTCAGCCGCCTGAACGCCCGAGGATTCACGGGGGCGAAATCGAACCCCTACCCCGCCGAGCTTCACGTCCGTCACCTCAATGCCAGCCTCATCCGTGAATGAAAGTCGTAGGTCGCACGCTCCCTCGCCCTTGTTCTCCAGCGCAACGTCCAGGGCGCCGGGCGTTGGGCTGAGCGCGAATGGATTATATTCGATGCGAACAGTTTGAGCCGCCTCGACAAGCGCCGGATTGCAATCTTGCCCATGCGCATTCGTCGCGCCCAAAAGCAGGGCGAAGACCACGCCGCCGCCCCTCAGCCACGCCCATGGCCCCAGCAGGTCAGGGCAACGACCGCGATACTCTGATTTCACCGACATCGATTATTCCTTCCACGTTATCGGGGATGACGAACTCCCCGAGCACTTCCCCCTGGACAACTAGGCGATAACGGCCGGGCGCCAGGCCATCGGCGACGAAACGCCCGCCTCTGTTGGTGAAGAACGGCTTGCCCGGCGCGCCTGCAGGCGCATCGGTCGCCATGATCGAACCGCCAACCAGGGCGATGGGGCCTTCGGGCGAAACAAGAGTGCCTCTGGCCGTGTGCGACGCGTCGCTGCCAACGACGAACCGATATCCGTTGCCATATCCCGGGAAGGTGCTGATCACGCCGCTGCCGAGGTCATAACCGGGCGGAAGCGGATCGACATCGAGCTCGTAGCGTCGAACGCCATACCCCCGGTCGATACCGGCGAGCGCCGGTCCGAACCAACCACTACGGGCCACGGGGTAGCCGCTGGAGTCTGTCAGACTGACCTGCGCGTTCTTGAGCGTCGGATGGGGCGTGGCGATAACAAAGCCTTCACGCGCGGCGCGACCGATGCCGAACGCGCCGTCTGCATACCCAATGAGGGTCGAGACCCGCCACAGAGACTCCTGTCGGGTGGAGCCGCCCGGCACGGTGGACACCAGCCGGTTGGAGATAACCTCGGCGTCGAAGCGGTTGTTGATGTAGCGCAGATCGCCCGAAAGGGTCTGGTTATTGCGATCTTCAGAGAAGCGGATGTCGCCGCTCAAATCATTCAGCCGCCCCGAGGCCGAGCGGGAGATCCCCACCTCGCGGAATTCGTTCTGGCTGTCGTAGCGCGCAGCGCCGCTCCATCGACCGCCAAAGCGGGTGGTCAGCGTCAAGCCGAAGCGCGTATCCTCGACACCGTCGCTGGTGGCTCCACGCTGCCAGGCCAGATTGACCCCGAACTTGCGGAACGTCCGACCAATCGACACACTGAAATCGGTCCGATCCTCTTGATCACGCCCCTTCACGAAGGCGGCGCCAAGACTGAGAGAATAGGCCTTGTAGCGGACGAGGGCCTGCCCGGCGGCCCGCCACTGCTCGCGATTGAAGGCTGAGTTCTCGAAGGCCGTCTGGAAGAATTTGCTGGTCGCCTGCGCAGAGGCGACAACCCGCAGCTCGACCTCGCGCGCCAGTGTCGCCTCGCGCATATAGTCTAGCGAAACAATATAGCCTTGCGCGCCCGTATCGCCATTGTGGCTGACGGCGGCGCTGGCCTGCACCAGCCCCAGGCGGCTTCCCCACGTTGCAAGCCCCCCTATCTGACCCCGGCCGTCAGCCCACTGGGCGTTGGCCCCGAGCGTAAGCGCGTCGGTGATCCCCTTGCGGACAAAGCCGGACGCCGCGAGGGTCGATCCGTATTCCAACTGGCCGCCCTCCTCCAGGACGCCAGCCGATACGCCGAAATCCATCACGCCCGGATCCAGCAGCCCCGCCCCGCCAAAAAGATCGAAGACCGCGATCTCGCGCTGGCCGCTATCCTCTTCGACCAGCAGCCGAACGGTGTTGGCGCCCTGACCAAAGGGAAAGTCGGACAACGAGTAAGGACCTGCCTCAAGTCGGATACGTTCCACGACAACGCCGTTGACCTCGACCACGACCAGAGCAGGCCGATCCAGAATGAACTGTCGACGGCCAGCCGGTCGCACATTCTGGAACGGGCGTATGGTCGAATAGGCGCGTGCAGCCGACAGACCCAGAAAACGGCGAGATCCCTGAAAACTCTCAACCGGCGGCGCAAACTCACCCGCTGTCAGGCGAACGGCGGACTGAAACAGATCTTTGGAGAGCCGTATCTCGCGGCGACGCCAGCGTTGATCCTGACTGCTGCCGTCGTAGTCGACGCCCCCCGTCAGGGTGACCCCATCGAACCCGCCAATATTGGCGAACATATCGATACCGCCGGCCAGAGGCGCGAAGCGCCCCTCATCATGGGAATACAACTGGGCCATGCTGATATTGGCGCCCGCTGCAAAATGAGCGGGCTGATCGAAGGCCGTTGGATCGACCACCTCATTACGGGCGAAACTGACATCGCGACGCGCGCGGGCATCAACAGCCAGTTCCGCGACAAAAGTCAGCGACAGAGGATCGAAAGAAATCGAAAACCCCTCTCCTCTCAGATCCGCCATGCTGACGCGTTGCTGCGAGGCGACGACCGCCTTCAATCGATCTCGCACGCCCGGAGAGACCTTGGAGCCCACCAGGTCCATCAGGGCGACAGCGTCGATGACGCCCTCGCCCTGCATGTCCACTTCGCCGCTGATGTCGCCGAGATATAGCCCATCGAGCGTCAATGGACCCTGGATCGGCGTCAATACCGGCGTCGGACGAGCGCTGGGGGCCTCGTCCTGGGGTCCGCCGGTCGCCGCGCCGGTCATGGGGGGATTGACCGGCGCGGCGCCGGCGGCGAACGGGACGTTGGAGGCGTCCCGTTCAATAGGAACCATCACTGCGGTCGGAGATCCGAACGCCTCGACGGAATAGTCGCGCGCCGTTCGCACCACCTCGTCCGAGGCGCGTGACGCCTCGGCTCGACAGGGCGAGGCCACACTGCCCCCCAAGCATGCCGCAACGCCGAGGCGCCGCCAGGTCGTGCGTCCAGCGGCCATTTCACAGGAGGGCGATCGACGCAGTGACGTCGCCGTTTGCCCCTGCCGCTAACGCCGCAGGGATACGAATCCTGCGCGTGGCGCCGCCGGCGATCACGCTGACCTCTCCGACGTCGACATCCGCCGCCGGAACTTCATGCACCTTGCCGTCGGACGTTGTCAGCGTGAACCGGGCTTCTCGAAGATGAGCGAAACCTGCGCCCGTGTTGTGAGCCGACAAGAGCACATCGCCGTTGGCTTCCCGCGACACCGACGTCACTTCAACCGCCGCTCGCGCATTCGCGGGTGCGACAAAGACATAGGTGTTGATGGTGAACGCGACCTTGATGTCGGCTCCGGCTCCACCGCTCTCGGTCGTCGTCTGCATGTTGATCGGCAACTGCGCCGCACGAACCAGATACATCCGGCCTTCACTGCTGGCGTCGCCAAGATAGCGGACCTGGACAACCTGCTCGCGGTTCGGCGGGATCACCGACTGGACGGGGAAAACGACTATGTCGTTATCTTCGGGCGTCAGACTGCGAGCACCGGTCTCATCGACCTGCATCCGATAGACTTCAATCTCGACCGTCGCTGCGGCGGCGCTGTCATTTCGCACCGTTAACCGATAGCTCGATCCGCTGCCGGACGGCGTGATCTTGGCCACCATAGGCGACACGTCCATGGCGCGACTGTCGCCGGTCGACCCGAGACTCAGGACTAGGGCAGCGACGGCTGCCGCGACTGTTTGCAATCTCATGACTGCATCCTCCCATGCAGGTTAAAGCGCAGAAAAACGGGGAGCCGCTCCATCGGCTCCCCGCTTCCCTTTCCGGTCAGGCCGGGTTCAACGCGAAGGTAAAGACTTCCGTATAGGTGCCGGCGGGCGCAGAAGCCGCACCGGGGCCGGAGGGCGCAGCCGCGCAACCCGAAGAGCCAGGGTTGGTCGGGTCGCCTTGAGTTCCGCCCGCGCCAGGGCCGCCTGGGACGTTGTAGCAGAGGTTCAGGAACAGATCGGCGAAGATGCCGTCAGCCAGGGCCTGGCTGTAGCCGCCCGAGTTGGTGACGATCGCGGGGCTGCCGGGCCAGGTGTCGACGGCGGCGAAGCCGAGAGCCGGCACGCCCTGAACGACCAGATCCCAGTCATAGTTGATCAGCACGCCGGCCGGAGACTTGAAGTCGCCATTCTGGGCGCTGGAGGTCAGCTTGGCGCCCGTGGCTGAGTTGCAGGACATCCGCAGGGTGGTGACTTTCTGCCGAACGCCATTGGCGACGGCAGCATTGCCGCCAGCCACATTGGCCAGGCCAATGCCGCAGAAGTCACTGACGCTGGTGGTCACAGTCACGTTCGTCTGTGCGCTAGATACGGCAGGAATAGCGAGCAAAGCTGCGGCGGCGGCCGCCACCATTACAAAGTTACGCATAATAACCTCCGATTGATTGTGCTTGAGAAAATCGGTCACATCCCTCGATGAACCGGACAATGCGGCTGTCACCACATTGAGGCCATAATGAACTCGCCATCGGCCACGGGCATCCCTCAAGCGCGTGGTCATAGTTGCCTAGTCAATATTGCTATTTTCTCGCATGGCTGGAGTGCTTCACCACTTGCAGCAATCGACAACCCTCACGGTCAGCATGCTGATTACGTTGCAAAATCACCTAGCCGGCTACGCCCCACCGTGATCGAAGCTGAGCCGCTCTTCTCATCCATGGATTTTGAGGAGAGGAACTGACCCGAGACAAGCCACGTGCCAAGCGGGCGCATTTTAACCTAGTTAAGTGCTCATCTAACCAAGGTTCGTCAGGGTGATGTTATGGAAGAGGAAAGCAGCATCCTCAACGATCCGAGCTTCCGCCTAGGGACGCTCGTCGGTCGGTTGCAGGCCATCAGGGATATGATGGCCCTCTTCGCCATCGGCGAAGCGGCTGACGACGACTTGGATGGCCAGATGAAAGACATCGTCCGCCGCCAAGCCGCTATCGCCCTCTGGCTTGAACAGGCGGAGACCGAATGCGACGTGAAGTGGGAACGATTGCTTTCAGAACTGCGTGAGCAGGAAGGCGAGGACGGCGCCTGACGCCTGCCCCACCAGCGCCGTGTGGCAGTCCTCCTTGGATCTACAAAGAAGATACTCCTGGAGGAAGCCGCTAAAGGCTTCAGCCTACGACAGGGACGCCAATGCCAGGCCGCAGGCGATGGACGTCACAACCCGCGCCAGGACCAGAAAGACGATCGGGACCACCATGCTGGTCACGTGCGGAACAGGGTGCAGCTTGAGGCTGAGGGCCACTTTACCTCGCCACGTTAATCGCCATGCCGCATCTGCTGCGCTCCGGATGTGATGACGCCGAGAAGACGAACGCCGACGGCTTGTCCCTACCGAAATCGGAAAGGACCATGGCGCGACGGATCAGGGGCACGGCAGCCGGCGGCAAGGGCACCATGTGGGGCCGGCCTCCTTTCGTCCTCGCAGCATCGATCAGCCAGGTCCGGGCCTCGAGGTCGAGTTCGCGGCGCTCCATGCCGATAATCTCGCCGCGCCTCTGCCCAAGGAGAAGAAGCAGCTTAATCCCGATCCGCATTCCCTCCCCGACGCGGATGGGTTTGCCGTTCAGATCAACCAAACTGCTCGGATCGTCGAGCGCGCCCCACAGGCTCCGCATTTCGCTGTCCGACCAGATGCGCGAACGAGGCAGGCGATCCGCAAAAGGCGAGAATCCCGTAGCAGGGTTCACCTGCACCAGATCGTCGCTGATGGCGAAGTTGTAGATCTGGCGGATAATGGCCTGGGTAAGGTTGGTCTGCGCGCCGATGCTCTTGGCCTGCATGCCGCGCAGCAAAGCCTTCACTTGCGGACGTGTGATTTCCGCAAAGGGCAGCGAGCCAAGAACGGGTCGAACATGCAGCTGAACCCGCTGCCGCTCCCCTTCCAGCACAGCGGCTCTTTTGCGCTTGCCCTTCGGTTTCCATTCGCCCGCTGCGCACGCGTCGAAGTAGGCGTCAGCCAGATCATCGA
>Ga0366808_1055_pt1 | contig 16503 bp, 19 predicted proteins | sample TotcelN113001M13_FD_207020 | JGI IMG/M metagenome (GOLD analysis project Ga0366808, IMG submission 207020) | Enriched cells from coal bed in the Powder River Basin, Montana, United States - Total cells N11 rep3 HSBNCT.N11.300.1.M13 ... | reverse complement strand
AGGCCGAGCCAGAATCAAACTGAAAAATGGGAATTAATTAAGCCAGAAAGGTTTGATGCACTAACTGACATGATCTATGCAGTTCTCAAAGACGCGCATGGCGCAAATAAACCACGCCCAACAGCAAGAGAGGTAATTTCTCTATGCAAGAAGAAATTTCCTGCTGGTGTTCTTGAAACAAATTCGGAAGGAATCAAATTCATATATAACAAAGGCGATGAAGATGCGGTAACCATTGAATCTGTAAGGAAACGCATTGAAAGACTGACCAAGTAAGGACGATAACCGGACGATAACGCCGCCATAAGGACTATAAAACCGCTTACAAAACAAGCTCATACGCATAAATCATCATGAATCATCTTCAACGTAGTAGTACACGAAAGGTGATTCATGAACGCAATTCAATTCGAATCGAATGCGCAGTTTGCTTCCGAAAACAAACCGTCTCAATCCTATCTCTCACTTGCTTTTGAAACTCGCAGCCATGTTGAAACGGCCTGCGCTGCTTTCCACTTAAATAGAGCTTCCCAGACGTTAAGGGTATGGGCGACTTACGAGTCGGGCCCAATCCGACCAACCCGCATACATGGCCGCCTAGCTTGGCCAGTCGCTGAGATCAAGCGCCTTCTGAACGGAGGTGCTTGATGACTCCAGAAAAGAAAAACGCCATCGGGCAGGATGGCGTCTTTAATGTTGCCGGGCAGGCCAACGAGAGTAAGCAAAGGACATTACTCAATTGCTGTGACAATCATATCAAAAAGATTGTCAAAGAGCTACATGAAAATGGCGTCGGGCTGAGAAACACATCAGCAGATACACAAGGTCTAACGCTTCTCAAAGCTCTTCAATTTCGCGGCAGCAGCGGTCTCAACACCTACGAAGGTACCGCTGCTGGATATGCCCGCATCGCCACTCGCGTTCAGGAACTGGAAGCAGACGGATGGCTGATCGCAGCGCCACGCGAAAACGTCATCGGGCCTGATGGTCTCTACCATCAAGCCGTCGCTCGGTACATCCTGATCGGCAAGAGCGAAGACTTCCAAAGTAGCCAGCAAGAGCTGGCACTGGAGGTCGCATGAATTTCTACAAGCGATTCATTGGCGACTACGGACGCGACACCGGACAACTGACGCTGGCTGAACATGGCGCATACACGCTGATGCTCGACAGCTTCTATGCCACGGAAAAGCCCCTACCAAAAGACAAGAAAGCGCTGTACCGGCTGCTGCGGGCGGAAACAGAACCGGAAAAACGTGCCGTCGATCACGTTGCAACCCAGTTCTGGGAGCATTTGCAATCAGAGCGCGCGGCACTCGTCGCACAGCTTGGCTTCGGTACCGATGAAGAATTTCATCTACTCGGTCAAGTGGCGACTGATACCTGGTTCGATGCTGGCGGGCTTATCAACGTCCGAGCTCTGCGGGAAATCATCAAGGCTCATGCCATAGCTGAGAAGAACCGGAGAACGGCTATCCTGCGCGAGCAGAACAAGCGCGCCCAAGCTGCAGGAGGTCAATCATGAGCCATGATTTTGACAACGCAGCAAGCACGACTGGTAGCACGAACGTGCCACCAAATGACCACGCCGCGTGCAATTTAGGTGCAACGTCTGGTCAACGTATCCATAGCCATAGCCATAGCCAGAACCATAGCCATAGCCATAGCCATAGCCATAGCTTCTTAAAGCCCCCTTTGCCCAGCCAAGGAGAAAAAACAGAGGAGTTAACTCTTAGGGGCTACCAAGAAACAGCGGTAGAAAAGCTGCGATTCGGCCTGGCTGGGGGTGTGCTCCGACAAATACTCTGCTCGCCAACTGGCTCGGGCAAAACTGAAATCGGGATGGCGATTGTCAAAGGTGCCAGGGCAAAGGGTAAGCGGGTCGCGTTTCTTGCCAACCGCATCCAACTGGTCGAGCAGACTTCGCGACGTTTTACAAAATCTTGCATTCCCCACGGCATCATCCAGGGTAACAACACCAGCCGCATCTATGAGAACGTGCTGGTGGCGTCAATCCAGACGGTGGCAAGGCGCGGCCTACCTGAGGTTGACCTGCTCATCATTGATGAGGCTCACACGGTCGCCGGATCGAAGGACTACCGCAAAGTGATGGCGGATGCGAAATGTCCGGTTATCGGTCTATCAGCAACGCCGTATTCCAAAGGATTGGGCAAGCACTATCCTGAATTTGGCGGCGCTTTGTTCGAGGATATGGTAATTGCCGCAACCATATCGGAATTGATCGCTGACGAATTTCTGGTCGACTGCGATGTATACGCTCCATCCGAGCCGGACATGAAGGGAATAAAGCAGGCCCGCAATGCTTTCGGCGAAATGGACTATTCGGATGCGGACGTTGGTAGAGCAACCGACAAGTCAGAACTTGTAGGTGACATTGTCAGGCACTGGATGCGGCTTGCCAGCGGTACGCCTACGGTCTGCTTTGCCTCGAACATCAGCCATTCAAAGCACATAGTCGAACAGTTCACTGCAGCAGGTGTTCGGGCTGAACACATCGACTGCTACACCGACGAAGCAGAGCGGCAAGCGATACTCAAGCGGATCGACACCGGCGAAACATTGATTATCTCGAACGTTGGGATACTGGCTGAAGGGTGGGACTTCCCGGCATGCAAGACGCTAATCCTGGCGAGACCAACGAGAAGCCTGATCCGCTACATCCAAATGGCAGGACGGGTGCTGCGTCCGCATGAAAACAAAACCAAGGCGCTAATCCTTGACCACTCCGGCACCGTGACACGGCTCGGCTTTCCGACAAGTGAGTTTCCGATGGATCTCGATGACGGTACGCCAAAGTCATCCAGCGCCACCCAAGAGCGGGAAGAAAGACTGCCAAAGCCATGCCCGTCATGCAGCTACCTGAAGACGGTAGACAAATGCCCGATATGCGGATTTAAGCCTGAAAGGCAGTCTGGCGTTTCAGTCAAGGACGGCGAGCTCGTACTGCTGAAGAAGACGAAAGCCAGCAGGATGGAAAAACAGGCGTTCTACTCTCAACTAATCGATATTGCTAACAGCAAAGGTTATCGGCCGGGCTGGGTTGCGCATAACTATCGCGAGTACTTCGGTACATGGCCCAAGGGACTTGAAGCTGTCGCGATGGAGCCGACACAGGAAGTCACCAACTTCCTCAGACACTTGCAAATCCGCAATGCGAAAGCAAAGGAGGCGCAACGTGAGGCAGCTTAAGACAAGAACGGCTGATGAGGCAGTGGGACGCTGGCCAGGCATCCTCCAAGCGCTCGGCATTGATGCACGATACCTGCGCAACAAGCACGGTCCCTGCCCCATATGCCAAGGGAAGGATCGGTACCGCTTCGATGATAAGGAAGGGCGCGGCACATGGTTCTGCTCGCATTGCGGCTCCGGTGACGGTTTCGAAATGCTCCGGAAATTGTACGGATGGAGTTTCCCGCAAGCGGCCAAGGAAGTTGATCAGATTATCGGGGTGGTGCAGTCTGGAGCAGTCACCAAAGAGCGCACCGAGGAAAGCAAGCTGCAGGCGATGCGCAATGCATGGGCGGCGAGCAAGCCGGTAACGAAAGGCGATCCGGTATGGCTGTACCTGAACAAAAGGATTGGAATCGACATCATCCCCGATGATCTGCGTTTTCATCCATCCATGCCGCATACCGATGGCGGCGCTCATCCGGCAATGCTGGCATTGATGCGCCATCCGGATGGTAACGCAGCGTCAATCCATCGGACGTATTTAACCCAAGACGGAAGCAAGGCGAACGTTTCGGTGGTTAAGAAGTTCATGTCCGGCAAACCGCTTCAAACCGCTTCTGTGCGGCTGGGAGCGATTGATACAAGGATTGGCATTGCCGAGGGCATAGAAACAGCTCTGGCGGCTTCAAGGCGCTTCCTTGTGCCCGTCTGGGCAGCTACGAACGCAGTTCTGCTGGAGGCGTGGGTTCCGCCTGACGGCATCAAGGAAGTTCTGATTGCAGGCGATAACGATGCATCCTATACCGGACAGTCTGCTGCATTCGTACTTGCAAGGCGACTTGTGCGGGAAGGGTTCTCGGTTGAGGTTCAGATCCCGGGCGCAACAGGAAAGGATTGGGCAGATGAAAGTATCTAAACAATTCTTGAAAGACTTCGCCTATCTCGCCAATCTTTACGGATGGACTGCGGAAGACATCGAAGACATCAAAGCTCAGACGCGGGCTAATCCGGAACCGATAACCAGATACTGGAAGAATCTGGCTGCAGCACACAAAGCCGGGTATGAACAAACCAAAGAGAACGGCTACATCCGCCTGCAAACGTGGTGCGCGCAGAACGGATTTCCTGATCCGTTCAAAGAAGGCGAATGGAAGCCGGCAGTGATCGGCTCGGATGTCGACGGCAAGCTAAAGAAACCTGGAAAAGCCGTCATCGATGGAGGATGCCATGAGAGCTGATGTCCTCCGGCACTTGCTAGAAGAGATCGAGTTTGACTCAGCAGGCCACGAGATCAAAGAACACTTGCGGCAACTCGTGCGCCGGATCGCTTCTCGAAATGGCGTCAACTGCTTTGTCAAAGATGAGCAGATCGCTTTTGTTCAGCACCAGTTAGCCATGAGAACACCGAGAGCGGCCATTCGGCAGCGCTTGATGTCTGGCTTCGACATATCGAGATCGCAGGCGTACCGGATTATCGAAGAAGCCCTTCAACTGTCCCAGAAACCGCCTATTTTTGGGACGCCGAAATGAGAAAATTACATATCAGAAATGCAAATCAAATCAACCGGAAATAAGGAGTAAAAGAATGCAAGCAGTCTATTTTTGGAAAGAACTTCATGAACGCGCACCGCACGTTGTCGGATGTTTATGTGCGGCTCCGAAGGAAGAGTGGATTAGCTTGGCCGAAATTGCCGAGGCGATGGACCGTGGCGAGAGCATATCCATTCGCCCCGCCACGCCTAGCGAATTGAAACGGGCGGCAGACCTTATTGCATGCTCAGAGGCTGGAGATGAAATGGGTACGAAAATGGATGTTCTCTTTGAGAGGTCGCCTCAAGAAGAAGTCGGCACAGCTAGGGAGCTAGTGAGCGCGATATTCAGTTCGATTCCGTTCAGTCTGCTGGACTGACCATGCAGGTCTGTGTTGGAGCACATAAGAGCACGGGATTTTATTTAGTAACGGGGGAATCATGGGATTGCTAGGAGGTTTTGGAGAATACTTACAGACACCAGAGGCTCAAGGCTTGCTTTCCGCCACATTTGGCGGCATGGCGGCGGCGGGAAGGGGCGGGCCGTGGAATACTGCGGGCGCGGCTGGCATGTCTGGATTGCTTGGCTATTCCCAAGCGGTGAACAGCCAAGCAGATCAGCAGCAAAAGAAATTCATGCTCGATATGGCGCGGCAAGAGGCGGGCGTGTCACCTTTGCTTTCTCAGACCCCCTTTATTCCAAACACTAAAAAAGGGAATGTGGCGGTTAATGACGTCATGTTCCCGATTGCAGCAGGCCAGACTGGATCGCCGCAACCGGATATCGGGCAAGCTGGGCAGTTATCCGTTCCTACTCAGCCTGCTACATGGTATGGCGAGGCGGCAATCCAACCGACAAGCGAAAGCCAACAACCGACAAGCCAAGCACCTGCGTTCGATCCTGCGGCAACCATGAGGCGCATAAAGGCGCTATCGTGGATTGACCCGGCAAAAGCTAACTCCATGCGCGACAATCTGAAGTTCCAGATGGAAGGCGTAGCAAGAGAGCAGGGCAAAACCTATCAGATGCTCGATGGAACCGAGCGGGCATATGCCAAGCTAGAAAGCGGGCAAGTGCAGGCTCCGGACGGAAGCATTTCGTTTGGAAATGGATATGTTCCGGCGATGACCGACTATACGGATAAGATCGAGGTAGCAAAAACCAAGGCGCAAGCCGGGAACACGACAGCACCCTATGAGATGTGGCCGGAAATCGGCGGGAAAAAGGTTCCAGTCACTATGGCATGGCTGCAAAACAAGCAACCTGGTCAGGCTCCGGGGATGGCACAACCGTCATACCAAGGCGAGGACATATTGAATCAATTGCCTCCCACCGTGAGGGATGGCATTCTGGAAAGCGCAAGAAAGACGGGAGGCAGCGCGTTTAACGTCAACTACCAACTTCCGGGCGGTCGCATTGTCAATGGCGCGGTTAATCTTGCGGCAGCTCCACAGGCAACGCAACAGGCAACGCCACAGCCATCCAGCGTAGCATCCTATTCGCCGACTCAACAAACGGCAGGCGAGCCGATGTGGCCAACCGATGCACAGAAAAGGGATCGCATCGGTGGTGTCGACACGCGCATTCAGGCCGGACAAAAGCTAAACGACAACTGGATTACATCGTCATATAACCCTGTATTGCAAGCAGGCGAATCGGCGAGGGCATTACAAGCCAGTCTTGATGCGCTGAATAACATCGACATTAAAACTGGATGGGGTACGTCTGCTCAATCGTCCGCATCCAACATCCTCACGTCTTTAGGCATAGCGCCAGAAAATGCCAAGGAATTTGCTACTAACGCGCAGAAATTCCAATCCGTTGCAATGGATAGACTACTAGTCACCCTGCAGGCGCAAAAAGGTATACAGACAGAGGGTGATGCACAGAGGGCGGCAGGAACGTTCGCAAGCTTACAAAACACGCCAGAGGCAAATCAATTCATTGCAGACTTCGCAAGAGCAAAGGCAAACAACGACCTGCGCCGAGTGCAGTTCTATCAGGAAGCTCTGCCGATAGCCAGACAGAGCGGTGACCTGACGGAAGTTGATAGGCAGTGGACAAAGATACAAGGCTCCATCTGGAATGATCCGATATTGCAGCGCTGGAAGAAAGGCAAATAATGTCTAACTGGGAAGAACTAGCAACTAAATACGGGCAAGCGGGGTCAAGCGCGGCCGCGAATAATTCATGGGACGATCTCAAAACGAAATATGCGCAGCCCGGATCAACTGATGAGAGTGGCGTGAAAACTAGTGATGGCGACAAAACAGGAAAACCGAAAGAAGTCGGGACCGCGGATCGCCTGCGCGCCTTAGCAACTGGCGTGAACAAGGGGTTTTATTCTGATTTGCTTGGGTTGCCGGTTGATACCGCTGCCAATGTAATCGATCTAGGAAAGGCTGCGTTCGGCATGGGTATGTCAGCGCTCGGCAGACCTGACATGATGCCGGAAGTAAATTTAAACAGATCAGGGGTTGTAGGGTCGGCAGACTGGATAGCAAAGAAACTTGGCGATGTCGGACTTGGCAGCGCTGTTACCAACCCCAATCCGCAAGATCCAATCTCTCGGATTGCACACACTAGTGGGCGTGTTGCAGGCGCATCCATCGTGCCTAGCAGAGGCGTTCCTATCAGTCTTGCTCAGAACACTCTTAACATGGGTAGGGGCGCAGTAAGCGGGATTGCAGCAGGGACGACGGCAGAGGTGGCACCTGATTGGGCGGGCGTGGCGGGGATGGCTCCGCAGTTGGTTGGCGCTGCATCGATAGCAGGGATCAAGCGCGGCATCCGAGGCGACGAGGCTGGACGCCAAAACATGGCTCAACGGACGCAAGACTTCAAAAATTCCGGAGTTGATAGCCCATCAGTAGGTTTGGCTACGGGCAATCAATTCATTCAAGGGGTTGAAAACCTGCTTTCATTGACACCTGGCTCAGTTGGAATATACGGACGATCAAGACAGGGCGTTGTTGACGGCATGCAGAACAGAACAAACCAGATCAGGGACGGCATATCACGAACATATGGCCCTGTAGAGTCTGGCATTGCAATTCAGGCTGATCTAAAGGGCCCATTCAAAGAGCGCATCAGCAACACATACGGATTGCTGAATGACAAGGTTGAGGGGGTTGTCGGGTCAAACACTCCAATCCCAGTAACAGAGTCGGTTGCTCGATCTGGACTGCTATCCGCACCGATCGGTGGAGCGGAGGCGACATCCTCCAATTTCATTAATCCACGAATAGCCAAGATAAATAGAGACCTTAAAGCTGATGCCGGCGGCCTACTGGCACAGACTGTTCCGCTGGGCGGACTGCTTGATGCCAGCGGCATACCGCTAACTCGAACCATTCCTGGGACGCCTCCGGTTGGAGTGCCGTTCTCTGCTGTCAAGGATTTACGCACCAAGATTGGCAAGGAGGCGGCATCAAACGCGATCATGGGAACGCCGGAACAGGCTGACTTCAAGCAGTTGTATGGATCAATGTCACAGGACATGAAGAATGGCGTGGCAATGGCAGACATGAGGAGTGGTGTAATGCCGACTGCACCGGGAAGCGCCACGACAGCGTTAAACCGCGCTAACACCTATTACAGCAAAGCAATGCAGCGAGCCGACGACCTGAACCCGATTGCAAACCGCTCCACGCCAGAGGGCGCATATAACGCTGTGGCGGGCTCTCTTAACTCCGGACCAACCATTTACCAGAAGCTGCGTGGGGCGGTTAAGCCTGAAACGCGTCAAAAGGTAGTTGCAACCATCATCGATGAGATGGGAGTGGCTACACCAGGTCAACAAGGAGCGGCGGGCGATATATGGTCGCCCAAGACCTTCCTAACCAATTACAACAAGCTGGATCAGCAATCGAAAACGGAAATGTTCAAGCGCCTGCCCGGTGGGGAGCAGCATGCCAAAAATCTATCTCAGGTGGCTAAAGCTGCAGAGATGCTTAATGACAGTTCAAAGGTGTGGGCCAACCCATCGGGAACGGGGGCGGCGCTTGCTGCACGCGGAACGATCGGGGCGATAGGTGTTGGTGCTTTCTTCCAGCCACTTCTTGCGGCGAAAGTTGCCGGAGGGTTGGTATTGGCCAATCAGGTATCGCAGAGGCTCCTGCTGAACCCGATATTCGTTAACTGGTTAGCGAAATCACCGACGATCAGCCCGGTCAATGCTCAGTCCTATGTGCAACGGTTGATAGCCAATGCAAAGCTATCGGGGGATAGGCGGTTTCAAGAAGATGTGACGGCTTATCTACGGTCAAAGGAAGATCAGTCTGAATAGATCGGAAATAGCCGAGCCAAAGAGGATAAACATCAGAATGGGCAAGCCTATAACCAAGAGCGGGAATTTGATGTTGCTCCAATCGCTGCTGCTGTCATGGTGCAGCGGTTGGTTGGCGCCCGGTCTGTTATCGAACTCGGGGAATTTCATGGCTGCTCCTTTAATTGGCAGAAACTCATTATAACTATGGATGGGGAAAAATGGATGAGTGATATATCTGACAATAAGCAAGTGAAATCTAGTAAGAGACAAAGACCATCAACCAACACTGTGAAGCCCAAACGCGATAAATCTAGACACATGGAGGTAATGGCTCGGACAGGTGTTTCCGATGAAAGGTTACTTGCTGAACATGCATTTGACCCCGCTAACGCAAACGCTTCTACAGCGCTGAGCTTCTTTAAACATCTCCTTCCCGATCTGAGCCTGCAAGAATGTGCGATGGTGATAAAGGAAGATATACAAGCAGTCAATAACGGCAATCTCGACAAGCTAGAGGGCATGCTGACAGGGCAGGCCACGGTCCTCAATGCAATGTTCAACAGCATGGCCAGACTAGCAATGCACACCGAATATTTACCGAGGGCCGATGCTTTCATGAAGATAGCTCTCAAGGCGCAATCGCAATGCAGAACCACTGTGGAAGCTATAGCGGAAATTAAGTATCCGAAGTCCGCAACATTTATCAGGCAGGCAAATATCGCCGGTCAGCAGCAGGTTAATAACGGGGCCGGGCTTCCCGCGCAAGAGAAAAATATAACCCCAACGAACGAACTATTAACGGAGTCAACGTATGCGACATTGGACGCCAGAGGAGCGGGAACGACAAGCGGCATTGATTCGGGATTGGAAACCGTGGAAGCAGTCAACCGGGCCAATCACTGATGCAGGTAAAGCAACATCTGCATGCAACGCCACGACGCATGGGATGCGTTCTGCAGAATGGGTTGCTGAGAGAAAATTGCTCAATGAGATTATGCGTAACTTCCGTAATGAGGCAAAAATGGCTGGTGTTTAATGATGCTATCGGTACGGGTTTCTCAATCCGATCTTTGAAAACAATCAAAGAAAATCAAAGGTTAATGTAGTGACATTTACTGCTGATAAACAGTACAAGCTCTTCAGTTGCCTAGATCAAAGTTATTGCATTTATGCAATCCGCGTTATTTATGATAATGTATTAACTACTGTAGATGAGGCGCTGCGGCAATGTTACATTCAAGGAGTAACTATGAAAAGTGTTTCGATTGCCCTGCTTTGGTTTTTATCTGCATCTGTTCATGCGCAAACCACAGATAAATTTGCATTAGTATGTGAATGGAAATCAGCAACTGCGGGCGGATCAACTACCTATTATGTTGATCTTGTTGCCAAAACAGTGGATGGACGAAAGGCATCTATCTCGGATAACAAAATTCGCTTCAGCAAAGACACTACCGAATATAGTATTGATAGAACTAGTGGGGTTCTTTCGATAGTTGAAAAAAACCAAAAACTGTATTATCCGGGCCCGATCCATCGCTGCTCGAAAACTAGCGCTCGCAAGTTCTAACTCCATAGCCGTAACGACATGTAAGGCGCACCAGGCGGCTACTTTGGCGACATTGTTATCTGAGGCGCTGGCAGAGCAGGTGGAATCAGGGAACGGCTTGGCAGTCTGAGTATTGATGGGAACATTTGGGCGGATGTTATATATTTTGCCCAATTTTTTGTATGCTGGACGCTGTCAAAAATGAAGCATGTTATAATTTCTATCCATTTTTGACACTACATATGGTGTCTCATGAGCAAATCAATGTATGATTCAGTTTTAGGTGAGTTATCTCGTCGGAAATACTCCATCAAACGCAGTGAGCTCACAGGCTTACTGGAATCACTAGGCTTCAAAATTCGCGAGGGGAATAAAGGTAAACATTCCACCTACACACACAAAGCATTTGTCATGCACCCTGGTGGCGCATTTAATGGAGAGCATGGCAAGGATGGGCTCATAAAAATGCCATATATATTGGATGCAATTAAGATCATTAGAGCTCATCAAGAAGAAATAATGGAATATATTGGAGAGAAGAAATGAATAAATTCAAAGCTTCTACTTACCAAATCATTGTTCAGGAAAAAGATATAGAGGGTCAAACATATTTCGTTGGCTCCGCAAGAGAGCTTCCTGACGTTGCTGTATATGAAGATAATGCCCCAAAGGCATATGAGGCGATGCTGCATGTTATTGAGGATCTTCATAGTGCTGCGATCGAAGAAGGCAGACCATTCCCTTCGACCTTAAAAAGCAGCACATCAGAGTTTAGCGGTCGAGTAACGCTCCGCATGCCAAAAACTCTACACGCCACTCTTGAACGACAGTCCCAAGAAGAAGACATAAGCTTGAACCAATATCTGGTTCATTTGTTATCAGATGGAAGCGCCCGAAGCGAACAAAAATTACATGATCGAGTTGCGGCCACCCACTCTTACGCCTTGAGAGTTGCTCGTCATATTGGGAGTTTTGAAAAAGATCCGTTTCATCAATCTATTTCCAGCCCTACCAAAATGACGCGAATAAGCCGTCTAAACAAATTATTTGTTGTACCTAGCTCAAAAGAAGATGCAGCTCTAAATGGAGCAATAGTAATGGAGGAAGCATCCTATGGCCTACAGTAAGCAACCATATATCAGCGCTGGTATACGTAGCGTTCGATTGTTAAGCGAAAAAGCAGAAGTTAATACAGCTATAGTTGGAGAAAATATCCAACTTGATGCTACGGATAGGACCGAGATAGAGGCTCGATGGGAGGTTACTCCAAAAGGGGAGTCTGTTTTAACCATTTCCCCAACCCTTGATACAGAATTTAAATCTCAAGAAACAGACGCAGTAGTTTTTATATATAAATCAAAACATGATGTCCATTTTTTGGTCAGTTCATATATTGGCTTCGATCCATTAAAAGACCTGCCAGAAGATGCCTTTAAGCCCTATATGGAAATGGCATTGTGGATAGTAAAGGGGCGAGCCCAAGGATCTATAAGAAATATGGGACTAACGCAATTTACTTGGCCTACAGCAAAGTCAGATAATGATGAGGAAGAACCTTCATTACTTGATAAAAAAACGAATAAAAGCAGACCGAAAACCAAGACAACAAGACAAAAAACTTCGCTTACATAATTTTTACAATTCCTATCTTGCCCTCCCCTAGCGGAGGGTTTTTTATTGCCTTCTACGCTCTCCCAAGGCGGGCATCTGTTGGTGCTATCGGCTCAGATTCTTAGGAGGCAATAACTAGAAAAATACTCTCACTGACTATGACGAGCATGGTCTCGCTGAAGTTTATTGTTGGCCTTCACAAGTGCGTCAATTATCTCTTTCTGAATAAGCCGAACAATTCTCATCTTAATAAGGACGTCAAGGTCGACTTTTTCTCCAGGCAGTAACACGGTTATCAAGGAAAACGTAATGGCCGTGTTTTGGCCCGGCTCAATCAAACCCGCATTGCTGGCTCCCGCAAGCAAGCCTGAGTCATCCATCAACCCTAAGCGGGAGAACAATGCATGAGGCCCAGCATGCACATTATTACTCGCGAACTTGTAATGCGCCCCCATACCAGCGCGGCCCGCTGCTGCTTCAAGATCGCCTAGGGCAATTCTCCCGCTTTTATTCTTGGTCACATAACCCTCTGCCCACCCGTATGGCCCTCGGAAATCCTTGCCATAAGTCTGAACGGCTTGCTCATACGCTTCTTCGATTTCTTGCGATTCGCTTTCGGATATGGGTTCATGGCCAAGCCATGCGCTACATTGCTGATACTGATCTTTTGCATGTTTGGACTCGATAGACCTGTGCGCCACATAACGCTCTGCGAGCGGCTCACCATGTTCTCTCATGAGTATCATGACGATGCTAATTTCATGGAGTGTGCGCCATCGTGCCATAGCTCCATCTGCATATCCGTTTTCCATCAATGTGATGATCTCAGCTACCACTTGGCATGCGCGTGCATGCAAACGAATCAGAACGCTCTCCAGCACTGATTCGTCATTGTGTGAACGCACGATCTCAGAGCCCAACTCCCTAGATATGGTGAGCAGCATTCGTAGCATGCCAAGCGCTTTCCCCCACCGCTTTTCCAGATGCGCCTGGAATGCAAGTAGCCCTTCTTCTTGGTAAAGATACTCATTGGGCCAAGCTTTTTTCAGAGTCTTGAAAAGCTGTTTGGCGGTGGCTGATGAAACACTATCTACAATTGATGGAAGTTGATCCAGAAACCGTGAGGCCATCCTCTCGAAATCGGCGACATCTTCCTCTGTAAAGGTGATTGTTAGATCTTTATTGCCTCCCCCATCCCAATCAAATGTTGATAGCCCGCCATTGTTAACTGCGTCAACTATTTCAGTAACGAGTCCCTTTTTAGCTTTGGCACCAGCATCCACAAGCTTCTTCTTTACGAGCTTCTCCAATATCTGAGAGGATGCATCTTCCAATTTTTCATCGAAGATTGCTTGCATGCTCACCATATACAGCCTCATCCAAATAGTGATTTAAATAACATTGCCTAGTAGAATTTTCATTTTATGCGCTAAGGACAGCGCACACGAAAATTAATTCATTATTGCTAACCTCGTTTAATCAGAAACCCTACATAGCCCCTACACAACTCATAATCAGCGAGCACAAAGAAAAAGGGTCACAAGCCAAAAGCTTGTAACCCTTTGATTCCACTACTTATATTTGGTGGGCCCCCCGAGAGTCGAACTCGGCACCAACGGATTATGAGTCCGCTGCTCTAACCAGGCATGAGCTAGAGGCCCTTTAAGCTACCCCGAATTTTAACTGTTTTCGAGGAAACTTTTAAGCTTGTCAGAGCGCGAAGGATGACGCAGCTTGCGCAGGGCCTTTGCTTCTATTTGCCGTATACGCTCGCGCGTCACGTCGAATTGCTTGCCGACTTCTTCCAGCGTATGGTCGGTGGACATTTCAACGCCGAAACGCATGCGCAAGACTTTTGCTTCGCGAGGCGTCAGGGAATCCAGCACATCCTTGACGACGTTGCGCATGGATGCATGCAATGCCGCATCGGCAGGCGCCAAGGTATTGTTGTCCTCGATGAAATCGCCCAGATGGGAATCGTCGTCGTCACCGATCGGCGTTTCCATGGAGATCGGTTCCTTGGCGATCTTCATGATCTTGCGAATCTTGTCTTCCGGCATTTCCATCTTGATCGCCAGCGTAGCGGGATCAGGCTCGGCACCTGTTTCCTGCAAGATCTGACGCGAGATGCGGTTCATCTTGTTGATCGTTTCGATCATATGCACCGGGATGCGGATGGTGCGCGCCTGATCCGCGATCGAGCGCGTGATCGCCTGGCGAATCCACCACGTGGCGTATGTCGAGAACTTGTAGCCGCGGCGATACTCGAACTTGTCTACCGCCTTCATCAGGCCGATATTGCCTTCCTGAATCAGATCCAGGAACTGCAGGCCGCGATTCGTGTATTTCTTGGCGATGGAAATGACCAGGCGCAAGTTGGCTTCCGTCATTTCACGCTTGGCCTTGCGGGCGCGCATTTCGCCGGCCGACATCTGCTTGTTGATGCTGCGCAGTGCGGTCAGCGGAAGGCCGACTCGGGATTGCAGGTCGATCAGCTTTTGCTGCAATTCCTTGATCATCGGGACGTTACGGCTCAGGATCGCGCTATATGCGTGTTCCGCGCTGACTTCTTCGTCCACCCAGTTGAGGTTGGTTTCATTGCCGGGGAAGGACTTGATAAAGTGGGCGCGCGGTATGCCGCATTTATTCACGGCGACATCAAGGATCTGTTTTTCAACCTGGCGCACCTGTTCTACCTGACCGCGCAGCGTGTCCACCAGTTTTTCAGTGAATTTGGCGGTGAAGCGGATGCCGAGCAGTTCTTGGGAAATGGACTCTCTCGCCTTCGTGTAGGCATCCGAGTTGTAGCCGCTTTTCTCATACGCCTTGCGCATCTGCTCGAAAGAATTCGTGATAAACGTGATTTTTTCCAGCGACTGCGCTTTCAGGCGTTCGAGCTGTTCAGCTGAAAAACCGGCCGCGCCACCGGCGCTGCTCGCTTCTTCTTCCTCTTCTTCCTCTTCCTCTTCTTCTTCCTCTTCTTCTTCCTGTTCAGCAGTCGGGGCTATGACGACAGGCGGTTCTTCCACTGCGCTGGCATCGACCATGCCATCGACGATTTCGTCGATCTTTACCTCGTCCTTGGAGATTTTCTCCCCCAGGGAAATGATTTCGGCAATGGTCGTGGGGCAGGCGGAAATAGCCTGGATCATGTCCTTCAGGCCGCCTTCGATCCGTTTGGCAATTTCAATTTCGCCTTCGCGAGTCAGCAGTTCAACCGAGCCCATCTCACGCATGTACATGCGGACAGGATCGGTAGTACGGCCAAAATCGGAATCGACGGTTGCCATTGCCGCTTCCGCCGCGGCTTCCGCCTCCTCGTCGCTGGCAACAGATGCAACGTTATCGGTCAACAGCAGCGACTCGGCGTCGGGAGCCTGATCGTAAACGAAGATCGCCATGTCGTTGAACGTGCCGATAATGCCTTCGATGGCTTCGGGGTCGACGATGTTCTCGGGAAGATGGTCATTGATCTCGGCGTAGGTCAGGAAGCCTCGTTCCTTGCCGAGCTTGATCAGCGTCTTCAGCTTCTCGCGGCGACGCTCCAGTTCTTCCTCGGTCGCTTCCGTGTCGCCGGAAAATGCATCTTTCAGCAATGCTCTTTCTTTTGCCTTGCGGTCCTTGGCCTTGGCCTTGTCCGCTGCTTTCAGTTCGGCGCGCTCGACTGCGTTTAGCGCGGCGACTTCATCATTCTCGGGCTGGAAATCCTTTGGTTTGCGACCGCGACGGCCGGGAACCTTGACGGTCGGCAGGAAGTAGCCGGATGTGTCGATTGCGGCAAGCGCGGCAGCGTCGGTAGTGACGATGGGGCCGGCAACCGATTTTTCTTCTTCCGCTTTTTGCGCTTTTTCAGCGTTCGACAAAGTTGGCCTTACCGCCGGCTTCGATCCTGCAGCATGTTGTGTATCCACATCCGCATCGGGTTTCCTTTTCGCCTTGGCAGGCGCGCGCGCCGGCGCAGAAGCAGCCTTGGCAACCTCCTGTTTGGATTCCGCAGCAGCAGGCACGTCGGAAGCGGGAGCTTTCTTCGTGCTTTTGCCTGGCTTGCCTGCAAGCGCCGACGCCGGCTGGGTTTCTTCAATAATTGACGGGGACTTTTGTGGTTTCTTCATGACGTTCGCTTTAGGATCATCTATTGCCTGATTAATCTTTCCTTTTAGTCCGCTTTATATAAAGCCAAACCAATGATCAACTCGCCTAAACAGCCTGAACAAAATACGCTTTTTGTTCCTGAATGAATAGGGGTTTTACATGCGGAAAGCCGTAGATTGTAGCACAAATGATTGACTATCGGGCCTTAAGCCCGCTTGATCCTCTACACTCGCGCCTTCTCTTCCGCCACTATTTGTTG
>Ga0366808_1054_pt1 | contig 16808 bp, 16 predicted proteins | sample TotcelN113001M13_FD_207020 | JGI IMG/M metagenome (GOLD analysis project Ga0366808, IMG submission 207020) | Enriched cells from coal bed in the Powder River Basin, Montana, United States - Total cells N11 rep3 HSBNCT.N11.300.1.M13 ... | reverse complement strand
CACTGAGGCAGATCCGCCAGGACTTCTGAGGATTCGAGAAAGCGTGTGAGGTTCTCTTGAATGTAGAGAGGCGAGAAGGGAAAGAAGCCTGGCGTTTCGCTGAGGATGCGAATGCGCAGAAGATTGGCCTTGAGAAATTCGGATTCCTGAGGCAGGGGGCTAACCGGTTTGCTCTCCAGAATTCGGATCAGCTTGCCTAGGTTCTCATTTCCATCACAGGCGATGTACTCCCATTGGGGGAGCAGGGATAAAAGGAGCTGTCCCAGATAGGCGCTTCTGGATTCGAAGATCTGGTAACGGGTTAAGGTATCTATAGCTTCCCGATTCGGATTGGCCAGGAGATTTCTCAGCATTTCCGGATGCATGCGCAGCCGGGTTTGGATTTTCTTATCAAAGGAATTCATAGGAGTTTCCCCCTTTGTTTTCGTTTTAGCCGGCATTATTTCTAGTGTGTGAGAAGAACTTCATTCTATCCCAAATCATGCCTGGTAAAACAAGGAACTAAACTAAGCGGTTAAACAGCAAGTAAAATGACTACTTGCTGTTTTTTTGACCATAATAACAATATCTTTGTGAATGTTTGAGGGAGGGTACGCATTTGTCAGACGGAAGTTCAATTGTATGGCAATTGCTTTTGCAACTTATATTGATCCTGGTCAATGCTGTTTTTGCCTGCGCAGAAATCGCAGTTATTTCCATGAATGATAATAAACTGGCTAAGCTCGCTGCTGCCGGGGATAAACGGGCCATAAAGCTAACGAAGCTGGTCGAACAGCCATCCCGCTTTCTCGCCACAATTCAGGTCGGGATAACCTTTGCCGGCTTTCTGGCCAGTGCCTTTGCTGCCGATAACTTTTCAGATAAGCTGGTCGGCTGGTTGATCAGAATTGGTGTACCGATTCCGACTCCCACCTTAGATACGGTAGCAGTTATTCTGATCACCCTTATCCTTTCATACTTCACCCTGATCCTGGGCGAACTAGTGCCGAAACGAATCGCCATGAGAAAAGCTGAGCCACTTGCCTTAGCCATGTCCCGCCTCATTTATTTTATTTCTAAGATTTTTGCTCCATTGGTGTGGGTGCTGACGATTTCCACCAATGGCTTGCTAAAGCTGATCGGTATCGACCCTCATGCTGAAGACGATGAAATCACTGAGGAAGAAATCCGCATGATGCTGGATGAAGGCAGTGAGAGGGGCGCCATCAACAATAATGAAAAAGAAATGATTCAGAATATCTTTGAGTTCGATGATAAATATGCGGAAGATGTGATGACCCATCGTACGGATATTTCTCTTTTGTGGCTGGATGAGAGTGAGGAGGAATGGGAGCGCACCATCAATGAAAGCCGGCATTCCGTTTACCCGGTGTGTGAAGAGAGCATAGACAATGTGATTGGTATTTTGAATGTTAAAGATTATTTCCGGCTTAAGGACAGAAGCAGGGAAAACATCCTGGCAACCGTGTTAAAGCCCGCTTATTTCGTTCCGGAGACGGTGCGCACGGATCTGCTTTTCTATAATATGCAGAAAAGCAGGAGCCACTTTGCAATTGTTCTGGATGAGTATGGCGGCATGACTGGGGTTATCACAATGAACGACTTGCTTGAGCAGCTGGTGGGCGATCTTGAAAATGACGATACCGTTCCCGAGGAACCGCCGCTGATTGAGCGGATCGACTCTTTCACATGGAAGATCCAGGGGCTTGCTCAGTTGGAGTTGGTCTCCGAGCAGCTGGGAGTATCCCTGCCGACGGAGGATTATGATACTTTTGGCGGACTGGTTTTCGGCCTGTTGGGCTTTGTGCCGGATGACGGAAGCACACCGGAACTGGAGGAGTTCGGTCTGATCATCAAAGTTATGGAAATTAAAGATCATTATCTTGAAAAAGCGCTGGTCTGCCTAGAGCATAAAGAGAAAGTGGAAGCTGATGTAGCGAAATGAAGATAGCGGTGATAATCGGACGGAAGTGATTATCCGGAAAAATAAAAGTGACCATTCCTTCGGACGTAAAGTCATTAGGAATGATCACTTTTTAGTTGTTTAATTTAAGTCAGTAAGAATCGCTTAGAAGTAGTCAGGAAGCAGAAAACAAACTAATCAGAGGTTTAGAATGCAGGAACAATTGCACCTTTGTATTTGTCTTCAATGAATTTCTTAACTTCAGGTGTATTCAGAGCCTTAACCAGCTTTTGCAGGTTAGGATCATCTTTGCGGCTTTCTTTGACAACCACGATATTAGCATAAGGGGAGTCCTTGTCTTCCAGGAAGAGAGAATCTTTAGTAGGATTCAAGTTAGCTTCCAAAGCATAGTTGGTGTTGATGACAGCGCCGGTAACTTTTGGGTCATCCAGATTACGCGGAAGTTGAGCTGCATCTGCTTCAATAATTTTGATGTTTTTAGGATTTTCAGCGATATCTAGAACAGTTGCTTTAATGCCTACACCGGCTTTAAGTTTGATTAATCCGGATTTCTCCAGAAGAGCCAGAGCACGTCCGGCATTGGAGGGGTCATTAGGGATAGCGATGGTGTCGCCAGCTTTGAACTCTCCGACTTTGGTTACTTTTTTGGAGTAGATACCAATCGGCTCAATGTGTACTTTACCGATGTTAGCAAGCTTTAAGCCCTTGTCAATGGTGAAGGTTTCAAGGTAAGGAACGTGCTGGAAGAAGTTGGCGTCGATATCACCGGCATCAACTGCAGGGTTAGGAAGGGGATATTCAGTGTAAGTAACGATTTCCAGGTTGATACCTTGTTTAGCTAATTCAGGTTTAACGAACTCAAGGATTTCCACGTGGGGTACTGGAGTAGCACCTACTTTGAGAGTCACAGGTTTATTAGCATCAGCAGCCGGTGCCGGAGTTTGGTTTTGGGTTGAGCTGCCGCAGCCTGTTACAAGCAAGGACAAGGCAACAAGAGAGCCAACAATCAGGGTGGAGATACGACGTTTTGAACTAAACATATTTTTTCCTCCTTAAATGAATCTTCTTTTTGGAGTCTTAAATTAACTCCTTTATATGTTCAAGCCGTTCTCCAAACAATGTGACTCTGCGCAAAAGTCATTTGTGAAAGAGAAATACGGCTTGGAACAAGCAGTGGGTGTTTTATCGCCCGAATAATAAGAATCAGTGATGAGATATTTTGCGGGCGAGCTGAGTTCCGAAGGACTGAATGCCTTGGACGATCAGGATGAGAATAACAACGGTAAAGATCATAATATCGGTCCGGAAGCGGTTATAGCCATATTGGATGGCAACAGCACCTAGTCCGCCGCCTCCGACGGCCCCCGCCATCGCAGTGTATCCGATAACGCTGATCGTCGTGATCGCAATACCCAGAATCAGAGGAGCTTTCGCTTCGGGCAGCAATACCTTGCGGATGATCTGCCAGGGTGAGGCCCCCATGGACAAAGCGGCTTCAATCACGCCGTAAGGAACTTCTTTCAAGGAGCTTTCCACCATCCGGGCAACGAAGGGTGCGGCTGAGATGACCAGCGGAACAATCGCGGCAGTTGTGCCAATTGAAGTTCCCACAAGGGCCCGGGTCAGAGGAATCAAGGCGACCAGTAAAATGATGAAGGGTGCGGAACGGAAAATATTGACCACGGTGCCGAGGGTCCGCTCGACCCAAGGATTAGGCAGGATATGGCCCGGAGAAGAGATGACCAGGATTACGCCGAGAGGCATACCGATAACATAAGCCATTAGAGTGGAGACAATAGCCATGTAAAAGGTTTGGCCAATCGCCGGTATCAGAAGCCGGGATATGGTATCCCAGTATTGGGGGTCTGAGACCATGGATAAATCAAACTGCATTATGAATTACCTCCACGTTTAAACCTCGTTTATCGAGATAATTATGAGCAAGCTCCAATTGCTCTGGGTTCCCCTGAAGCTCCAGAGTCAAGGTGCCAAAGAGCGTGGAGCGCAAATGATCGATACTGCCATACAGGATGTTGGCCCTAACCTCGCATTCTTTCATCAGATCGGCGATGATCGGGTCAGAAGCACGTGTACCTAAGAATTGAATGCGGATAATCTCAGAGTTGGGATGGCTGGCGAGCTCACGGAGCAAATCAACCGGAAGCTCGTTCGGGAAGACTGTTGAGATAAATTCTTTAGCAATGGCGGATTGCGGCTGGATAAATACAGATTCCACCGGACCATGCTCGATAATTCTGGAAGCATGGATGACAGCCACATCGGAGCAGATTTCTTTAACAACCTTCATTTCATGAGTGATCATAATAATGGTAAGCCCGAATTGCTGGTTAATATCCCGGAGTAAATCGAGAATTGATAAGGTTGTCTGGGGGTCCAGTGCTGAGGTCGCTTCATCACAAAGCAGAACCTTCGGATTGGTTGCCAGGGCCCGGGCGATCCCGACCCGTTGTTTTTTGTCCGCCGCTAAGCTGGGCGGGATAAACGTCCGCTTTATCAACCAAGCCCACCAGAGGGAGCAGCTCCTTAATCCGTTGCGCGATCTGTGCTTTTGAGTAGCCGGCAATTTCCAAAGGAAAGGCGATATTCTCAGCTACTGTGCGGGATTGAAGAAGATGGAAATGCTGAAAGATCATGCCGATTTTTTGCCGGGCCAGTCGCAGCTCGCGGGCTGACATTTTGGTCAGATCTTCATTATCGACGATGATTGTACCGTCAGAAGGCTCCTCCAGGCGGTTGATGCAGCGTACGAGGGTGCTTTTGCCGGCTCCGCTCAGACCGATAATGCCATAGATTGCTCCTCTGGGAATATGCAGGGAGATATCTTCCAGCGCCATGACGTCCCCTTGGCGGGAGGTATAGTTTTTCGTCAAGTGCTCAATTCTAATCAAACGAGTTCCTCCTCTAAAATAGAAAAAATCTAAAAATAAGAATTAAAAAAACTCCGCGAGGAAATCCGCAGAGTTTGATCGTCGGTTTTCCTCTCATCTCCCAGTTATTCCTGCAGGATTTAGCACCGTACACTCATCATTTGATGTCATGCCGGTTGCCGGGTTTCATCGGGCCAGTCCCTCCACCTTCTCTGGATAAGAGTTCTATTCAATTCTATGCCAATTATATAAGTAAATCGCTAAGAAAACTTGCTGCGATAATTTTAGCATAAGGTAAAAAAGTTAGCAAGAGAAATATTTTTAGGATTATTTTCTAGTTCAGCCTCAGAAATATTGACAACAGGTCCATACTTCAATAAATTAAAGTGTAGAAGTATAAGGAGATGATATAGATATGAAAGATCATGAAAGCGAAGAGTTATCAGGAATTGACCAGCGCTTACGCGACCCTTTGACAGATGCTCTCTTTGAGGCACTGCTTTTGTTGGAAAATAAGGAAGAATGCTATCGCTTTTTTCAGGATATTGCCACTGTGGCTGAGATTAAATCACTGGCACAGCGCTTGGAAGTGGCCAAGCTCTTAGAGAAAAACGTTACTTATACAACAATAGCTCAGAATACCGGTGCCAGTACGGCAACCATCAGCCGGGTCAAGAGATGCCTCTATTTTGGGGCAGACGGTTATCAGCTGATCCTCAGACGGTTGGGGGAAAACGAAAAGGGAGAGGATTAAGATGCTTCGAACATCATTTGGCTTGCGGATACCGGAGGGAATGCACGATATTTTGCCTGATGAGATCGCTTTGCAGGATCGTGCAGAAGCAGAAATCCTTAAGCTTTTTAAGGCTTGGTCTTATCAAAAGGTAGGAACCCCGGCGTTGGAGTATGGCGCTTGCCTTCAGCCGGTTGAGGAAGAAGAAGATTCTTTCTATAAATTTTTCGATCGCCAAGGGCATGTGCTGGTGCTGCGGCCGGAGCTGACCACGCCGATCGCCCGGATGGTCAGTACGCGGATGCGTGGGGAGGAATTGCCCCTGCGCTTATGTTATGCCGCCGATGTTTTCCGCTACACGAAGTCGCAAAGACAGGAGTTTCGCCAGGCGGGTGTAGAGTTGATCGGCTCGGCTTCGGCGGTGGCTGATGCTGAGGTCGTGGCTTTGGCAGTTGAAGCACTCTGTGAGCTGGGAGTCAAGGATTTTCAAATCAACCTGGGGCATATGGGCATTTTTACAGGACTTATGGATGAACTGGGAATTCCTTCTGAATTCAGACTGAAGTTTCAGGAAGCCCTGGCCCGTAAAGACTTTGTCAGGATCGAACGCTTGGTCAGTGAAAGTCTTCTGGGTTCACGGGTTCAGGAAATCCTGCTTAAGCTGCCGCGCCTGCACGGGGGCGAGAGCATGCTGGATGAAGTGCTGGAATGGAGCGCTAAACCCTCACTGCTGGCTGCGGTGGAAGGACTTAAGCAGGTTTATCAGTGCCTGGAAGACTTTGGTGGACTGGATTATGTTTCCCTGGACTTGGGAATCCTGCGAGGCTTCAGCTATTATACCGGCGTGATCTTTGAAGGGTATTTGCCGGGAATCGGCTTCCCGATTGTTGAAGGGGGCCGTTATGATTCCTTATATGAAGATTTCGGTTATCCTTTGCCGGCTACCGGTTTTGCCATTAACCTGGGAGCCTTGATCGGCAGGCTGCCTAAGCCTAAAGTTCAGGCGGCTGATGTTCTGGTCTTTGGCGAGGATATCTCAAAGGTAATTGAACAAACCCGGATGCTTCGCTCGGAGGGCAAACAGGTTGAGATGTGCCTGGAGAGCATTACCCGGGAAGCAGCGGAGGAACTGGCTCAGCGTAAAGGGATTAAGAATCTGCTGGGGGTAAAGTAATAAGCTGACCGAGATAGTTCGGGTTAAATTTAGCTGACAGGAAGAAAAATAATAGATCAGCCAAATTGAGGCTCCTCCGCTGTACGGAGGAGCCGATCTTTTACCGGTGCTTTTCAGTGCGTGTCGGATACTCCGGATATTTTTGCGGTGATCCTAAATATATTTTGCTTAAATTGGAAAAAGTGTTGTCAGATGAAGTGAGGATTGCTATAATAACTCTAAATCACGCTAATGCTTTAACTAATTAAAGTGATAAAATATATATAGAGGAGTTGGCAGGAGTGTCGCGAAACTTTTTAACCATAGCCCTTCCCAAGGGCAAATTATTGACGGATTCCTTGGAGGCTTTAACCAAAATCGGCATTGCATGTCAGGATGTGAGTGAAGAATCACGGCGGCTGGTCTTTCCCTTGGAGGAAGACCAGGCCCAGATTATAATCTGCCGCCCTACGGATATTCCAACCTTTGTGGAATATGGAGCTGCCGACTTGGGTTTTGTCGGCAAGGACACCCTCCTTGAAGAAAATAAAGATGTGGTGGAGCTGCTGGATTTAAAGTTCGGCTTTTGCCGCTTTGTGGTGGCGATGCCAGAGGAGAAGGTTCCGCCCCGCCTGGAGGATGGAAGCTTTGATCTGAGCAGCTTGAACCATCAGCGGGTGGCTACGAAATTCCCCCGGGTGGCTGAAGAGTTTTTCCGCCGGCAGGGGATGCAGGTGGTTCCGATCAAACTCCACGGCAATATTGAATTAGCACCCCGGGTCGGGCTCTCCGAAATGATTGTGGATATCGTTTCCACAGGGACAACGCTGAGACAGAACCGGCTGGTGGAAGTAGCACCGATTCTGGAAGCGACCACCAGGCTGATTGCCAACCGGGTTGCTTACCGTATGAAGCATCAAAGAATTGCCGAACTGACGGAGAAGCTGCGCGGAATTGTCTGAGCGGTTTGAGATAAGTATGTTCGTGAGACAGGGACGGAGGTAGAGATATGGAGATCAAAGCGCTGGAGGAACTGGACCTGACCGTTCTGACCAGGAAATCCTATGGCGACGATTTGCAGCTGGAGCAAAAAGTGGCGGGGATTATCACCAAAGTTAAAGAAGAGGGGGATTCAGCCCTCTATGAATTAACCGAGAACTTTGACCGGGTGGATTTGCGCCAGACCGGACTCAAGGTCAGGGACGAAGAAATAGCAGCAGCTTATAGAGCTGTTGATGATGAATTTTTGAGTGCTTTGCGTCAGGCCAAGCAGAATATCTATGACTTTCATGCCAAGCAGAAAAGAACTTCCTGGCTGGACCCAAGTGAGGATGGCAGTCTGTTAGGTCAGTTGCTGTTGCCGTTAAAGCGGGTAGGGATCTATGTGCCGGGGGGAACGGCGGCATATCCCTCCTCTGTGCTGATGAATGCAGTACCGGCAGTGGTGGCCGGAGTGCAGGAGATCGTCATGGTCAGCCCGCCACGCTCTGACGGAAGTTTGTTGCCGGAAGTGCTGGTGGCTGCGGCTGAAGCAGGAGTCACGGAAATTTATAGAGTCGGGGGAGCTCAGGCTATTGCTGCCCTTGCTTTTGGAACGGAAAAAAATTTCGGCAGTGGACAAGATCACCGGGCCGGGTAATATCTATGTGACCCTGGCTAAGAAACAGGTTTTTGGCACGGTGGATATCGATATGCTGGCAGGTCCCAGCGAAATCCTGGTTCTGGCAGATGAAAGCGGCAGGCCGGAAGAACTGGCAGCCGATCTTCTCTCCCAGGCTGAGCATGACCGTCTGGCTTCTTCAATCCTTGTTTCCCCGGATCGTCGGCTTTTGGAGCAAACCGTGGCTGAGGTGGAGCGTCAGCTGGCGGAGCTGCCCCGTGAAGAAATCGCCCGGGCTTCCTGGGAAACCTATGGAGCGGCAATTTGGGTTAAAGATCTTGAAGAAGGAATGAAGCTGGCCAATCAGATTGCTCCCGAGCATTTTGAGCTGGTGGTTAAGGAACCCTACAACTGGCTGGGTAAGGTCAGAAATGCCGGAGCTGTTTTTTTAGGACGTTTTTCACCGGAGCCGGTGGGGGATTATTTTGCAGGTCCCAACCATGTACTGCCGACCGGAGGAACTGCCCGTTTCTATTCTCCTCTGAATGTGGATACCTTTTTGAAAAAGATCAGTGTCATCAGTTATTCCGAAGAAGCGTTGAGACGTGACGGACAGCAAATCGCTCAGTTGGCCCGTAAAGAAGGACTTGAGGCTCATGCCCGGGCAGTGGAGGTGCGTAAGCTATGGTAACACAAAAAGTTAAGCCGGAGGAGCTGGTCCGGCCGCAGGTCCGCACTTTAAAAGCTTATGAGAGCAAACCGGTGCCTGACGCTGTAAAGCTCGATGCCAACGAGAATCCCTTTCCCTGGCCGAGCGGCATGAGGGAAAGGCTTTTTCAGGAGCAGCTTGAGCTGAACCGCTATCCGGACGGGGGCGCTACGGACCTGAAAAAGGGAATAGCCGGCTATTCCGGCATCGTGAGTGAGGGCATTCTGACCGGCAATGGTTCGGATGAGCTTATTCAACTGATTATGACGACCTTTGGCGGGGAAAACACGGCTGTGGTCCTGCATCCGCCCACCTTCAGCATGTATTGGGCTGCAGCCAAAGTTACCGGCACGGATATTATTGAAGTGCCCTTGTTGATGAACGGAACCGAGATAAGCCTGGATGTGGAAGGGATTTTAGAGGCCGCTCTTCGTCCGGAGGCACATATTATTATCCTTTGCAATCCGAATAATCCGACCGGTTCCCTCTATCCCAGAGAAGATATCCTGAAAATCGTCAGGGAGTCGGGCAAAATCGTCGTGGTTGATGAGGCTTATGTTGAATTTTCAGGGGAGAGCGTTCTCGATCAAATCGGGGCCTTGCCAAACCTGCTGGTAATGCGGACCTTTTCCAAAGCCTTTGGTATGGCAGCTCTCCGCTTAGGGTACCTGCTGGGCCAGCCGGCGACGATTGAGCTTTTGAACCGGGCACGTCAGCCTTTTAATGTGAATGTACTGACCCAGCGCGCCGGAACGATTGCCTTGGAATATTTGGAGGAATACTCTGACCAGGTTCATGTGCTGATCGAAGAAACCCGGAAGCTATATGAGGGCCTGGCCTGGGGTTATCATTCTTTGTTATTTTTCCGCTTCCTGGTGGGTTTTGGACTTGGGGGGCAGCTGCCTGTGGCTGTGACCCTGGTCAGCGAGTTTACACCGGCCAAACATCGCGGAAAATTCCTGGTACTGCTCGAAAGCTTTTGGGCGCTGGGATGGCTGCTTGCCGCAGTCATTTCTTACCTGATCATTCCTCATTATGGCTGGCAGCTGGCCTTTTTTATCGGAGCTTTACCCGCTCTATATGTTTTTTATCTGTGGAGGCAGATTCCGGAATCCCCGCGTTATCTTGAGGAACGGGGTCGAGCCGTTGAAGCGGAGGCCGTTTACCAAAGGATTCTTGCGGCTGGCGGGGGCATAGGGGACAGGGTCCAAGATGCGGCGATGCCGCCAAACCCGGAGATCTCTGATGTTGGTGCAGCGGCTGAAGATAAAAGGGTGGGCCTGACCGAGAAGACTGCCGGTCGGGTAACTATCGCAGAATTATTCTCACGCCAGTTTCTGCGCAAGACCGTATTTCTCTGGCTTCTTTGGTTCGGAATTGTTTATTCTTATTACGGAATCTTTACCTGGCTGCCCTCGCTTCTGGCACTGAAGGGATTCTCCCTGACGAAGAGCTTCAGCTATGTCATTATCATGACTCTGGCTCAGATACCCGGCTATTTCAGTGCAGCATACTTTGTGGACCGAATCGGCAGAAAACCGACTTTAGCCGTGTATTTGCTGGGGACAGCGCTCAGTGCTTACTTCTTCGGACAGAGCTCAAGTGTAGCGACGATCTTGATTATGGGTTCATTGATGTCCTTTTTCAACTTAGGAGCTTGGGGAATTCTCTATACTTATACACCGGAGCTTTATCCCACCCGGACGAGGGCTACAGGCGCTGGTTGGGCGGCAGGGTTCGGGCGCATCGGTGGAATTCTGGCACCTATTGTGGTTGGGCGGATGCTGGGCTCTCAGCTGACGACCCAAACCGTTTTTCTGATGTTTGCCGGTGTCCTGCTTCTGGTGGTGCTCAATGTTCTGGTGCTTGGTGAGGAAACCAAGGGGCGTCCGCTGAATTAGTCTTATGATTGTCATTTTAAAATGAACATAAGCATATGACATGAAAGAAGAATGAAAGGATGATTGAGATGAATCAAACCGTTGAGACAATTCTCAAAAGAAAAGGAACCAAAACCTATGGGACCGAGCAGATCAATGATAAGGATCTGGATGCGATCCTAACAGCCGGCATTGCTGGACCAACCGCGAGAAATACTCAAAACCGGCATTTTACGGTTATTCAGAACAAAGAAGTTCTTCAGCAGATCAATGACGGTACCCTGAGTCTGCAGACCGCACCGAAACACAATTATCCTTTGTTTCAGGCGCCGACTTTAATTGTGGTCTCCACCCCGACAGACTATCCGTTTGCCGATCAGGACAGCGCTATTGCTATAGAAAACATAGCTATTGCCGCGACCTCTCTTGGATTAGGTTCTCGCTATCTGGTTTCTCCAACCCGATTTTTGGAACATGAAAGCGGAGCTCAAGTCAAAAAGGCAATCGGGATTCCTGAAGGATACCGCACCATTGCTGCACTGATTGTTGGTTACGATGCCAATCCGGATCAGGAGCCTGTGGCGAGAAATAAAGATGTTATAAATTATGTGAAGTAGATCAATACATACGTCCAGCTCATGATACAATAATGAGATCATTAACAGGGGAAGATCAGTAAAATAAGCTGATCTTCCTCTTTGCGTTAACGCTCGAGCGTCACTGTCGCCGCTATTGACCCGGACAATGATGACGCTACCAGGCAAAAATGCCTAGGAATGCCAGGAGTCAAAAACCAGTGCCTTGAATAGTTTGTGCTTTTTTGTTCATAATTGGCACTTTCCTGAATATCTTATCTAGGAGGTGTAATTATGAAGAGGATAAGGCAATCCTTGTTTATTTTTCTAGTTTGTCTGCTCATAACTTCAATGATTTTTCCGAATTCTGTCGCGGCGGCGAGTGCACCCTATGCACCGGATGATCTGGCAGCAACTACTATAAGCTCAAGCGAAATTGAGCTGGAGTGGGATTATGCCAGTAACGCCACATCGTATTATGTCTATAGAGCTACATCGTCTTCGGGAACGTATACCCTGGTGGCAACGGTATACTATGAGTCTTATACCGATACCGGTCTGAGAGCAGATACTACTTATTATTACAAGGTCAGAGCCCGTAACAGTTCCGGTACCAGTGATTATTCATCAAGGGTTTATGCAACTACAGGTGACTATGGCTCTTCAGTAATCTCAAACCGCCTGGCAGGGCAGGAGCGGTATGAAACCTCAGCCAAAATAGCCAAAGCAGGGTGGGACAGCTCATATTATGCCGTGATCGCCAGCGGAGATGATTTTCCGGATGCATTGTGCGGCGCCCCGTTAGCCGGAAAATATGACGCGCCCATCTTGTTAACATCGAAATATACCCTGGAAAGTCAAACGAAGAAAGAGCTGACACGCTTAAACGTCCAATCTGTATTTATCATCGGGGGAACCGGAGTAATTTCGTCCGGAGTTGAACAAGAAATTAAAAACATGGGCATCAGAGTAACCCGGATTGCCGGGCAAGACCGCTATGAAACCTCGGTTAAAGTGGCCGAAAAAATGGATTACGTGGACAAAGCCATCATTGCTACCGGGGATAATTTTCCTGACGCGTTATCCATTGCTCCGATTGCCGCTATGAAAGAAATTCCAATCCTGCTTACCGAGAAAGATCAACTGTCCGGTCAATTAAATAAGTACCTGAAGGACAATATCAATAGTACGGTTGTCGTAGGCGGCACGGGGGTTGTCAGCAACGCTGTCTATAATCAGCTTCCCTCACCCAAACGCCTGAGCGGAAACACACGTTACGAAACGAATCTGAATATCGTCAAAGCGTATCTTGATGATTTGGACTTTGCAACCTGTTATCTGGCTACTGGGGAAAACTTCCCCGATGCTTTAGCCGGATCTGCTTTAGCCGCACTGAAAAAATCCCCAATCATCCTGGTTAATGATGGAGTCAGCATTTCCACCACAACATTTGTCAAAAATCAAGATGTGGAAAATGTGGTTGCCTTTGGCGGAAATGGGGTAGTATCAGATAGTGTGCTCTTAAGTTTCGGGTCAGTGACTTCGGATTCTTCCGGAGTCCCGTCGGTCCCAACGGATCTCTATGCCACAGCCTTAAACTCAGATGAAATCTATCTTGATTGGGATACAGCTGCCAGGGCCACCTCTTATTACATCTACCGTTCGACTTCGTCCAATGGAACGTACTCCAAAATTGATACGGTGACCTCCACGTATTATTATGACACCGGCTTAGCGGAGGATAGGACCTATTACTACAAAATCCAGGCCCATAACAGTTATGGCACCAGCTCATATTCTTCCAGAGTGTCGGCTACCACAGATGAGGAAACACTCCTTGATGCCCCCAGTGACTTAAGAGCGACAGTGCAAAATCACAATAACATTAAGTTAACCTGGGATTCTGTGGGTAATGCCACCTCTTATTATGTCTTCAGAGCAACCTCATCCTCCGGAACCTATTCAAAAATCGCTACAGTAACCAATGAAGAATATACAGACAGCGGTCTGCCAACCAATACGACTTACTACTACAGAGTCCAGTCCCATAACAGCAGTACGACAAGCGGTTACTCCACGAAAGTGTCTGCAACAACTACTGTGATTCCTGCTCTCAATGCTCCGGTTAATTTGCAGGCAATTCCTAATAGCCCCACTCAGATCAGCTTGACTTGGGATGCCGTTCCAGGTGCTGTTTCCTACAATATATACAGAGCAACCGCTGAGAATGGAACTTATGCTTTGCTCACTACAGTAACGACCAATTACTTTGTCAATACTGGTTTAACGCCGGGCATAACCTGCTATTTCAAAATTAGGGCCTATAATGGCAATCTAAGTCCGGAATCAGCAATTGCTTTCGCTGCGACTCCCAGCCCTAATCTGGCAGAAGGTTTTGTCCCGGAGAACTTCAATACTCATAAGTCTACAGATTACGTAGGTATCAATGTGGGCTGGAATATCGGGCCTAATACGAACCTTCAAAACATCACCGCGGTGAAAGTAGAGTTATTGGACGTCAATAATATAGTAATTGCCACAAACACAGGAGTTATGGAGCAATTGCGGACCATTCCCGTCAAGCAATTCAGTACCCCGTTCATCATCTTTGAAGGAACCTATACAAAGGCTAATGATCACTACTGGAGCTTTGGGCCTTGGACCCCGAATGTCTATAATCCGCCGGTCAAAGCTAAAATCACCCTAACAGATATCTATGGGAAGGTGTACACTGTAGAAAATGCCAATCTGACATTTGAGGCGGGGAAGGCGTGGACAGATTTACTAAACCTTCGTATTTGAGATACTTGATTCCTGTTTAAAAGAATCCATAAGAATTCGATTCCCCCGCGCAGGACACAGTGTTCACTGCGCGGGGGGATTCTTTTGTTCGGGAGTTTATTGGCATAATCGTGATGAGCCTTATACCGATTCTTTTTGGTATGCCTTAGATCTGAGATATACCTGAACAGGGCAATAATGCATTTCAGCTTGACCAGTATAAGTAGAACCAGCATATATGCTATACTTGGTATAGGCTTTATATAAAGGAGAATCGAGCATGGGGATGTTAAAAGATTACAGCGCCAATGAGCGTTTTGAAGGAATTTTCCTGGTTACGGAATGGCGTGAGGCAGCTTTTAAGAATAAGCCGGGTACATATGTAATTCTCGCCTGTCAGGATGTCACAGGAAGCATGGCAGGTAAGCTATGGGAAGTTGATCCACAGCGCCTGCAATGGCTCAAGGATCACGACATTTTTAGAATGAGCGGGCAAGTCACTGAGTTCCGGGGAATCTTGGAGCTCGCGATAGATTCGATCGCCCCGGTACCGGAGCAGGAAGTGGATCTTTCACTATTACTCCCAGCTTCACCCCATTCGGCGGAGAACCTGGAAAAACGCTTAAGCGAATTGGTTCAGAGTGTCAAAGATCCGTATCTGAATACCCTGCTTAACCGGGTGCTTTATGAATCCCCGATAGGGGATAGCTTCCGTCGCTTTCCGGCAGCCCGGAAAATTCATCAGGCCTATTTGCGGGGGCTCTGGGAGCACAGCGTTAAAGTTGCGGAAATCGTATCCAGCCTCTGTGCCAATTATCCGGAAATCAGCCGGGATTTGGCAGTAACAGGTGCGCTTTTTCATGACCTTGGCAAGGTCTGCGAATATGAATATACCAGAGCGATTGATTTCAGCACGGAAGGGCGCTTGCTTGGCCATATCGTGATCGGAATTCAAATCTTAAGCCGGGAAATGGACATGGTGCTGGGTTTCCCGGAAGAACTGCGGACCAAGCTTCTCCATGTGGTAGCAAGCCATCACGGGCGCTATGAATGGCAGTCACCTAAGCGGCCTAAGCTGATGGAAGCTTTTCTGGTTCATTACGCCGATGCCATGGAGGCCGAGCTTTGGCAGTTTAAGCACGTAAAAGAAAATCACCCTGATTCAGAGTGGTCGCCTTATGTGCAGAATATGGAGCGGTATATTTATTTGAAGTAAAAGGTTGATGAGATTATAAAGAGCTGCTGCGGCCAAAAGCAGTAATCATGAATAGTAGGTGTGAAGGAATGAAATTCATCTGTTATCCTAAATGCACGACATGTCAGAAAGCGAGAAAGTGGCTTGATGAACAGGGCCTTCAATATGAGGTGCGTGACATCAAGACCGATAATCCTTCATTTGACGAGTTGAAAACGTGGCTTTCGGCAAGCGAGTTGCCTGTTCAGAAGTTTTTTAACACCAGTGGTTTGGTGTATAAGTCACTGAATTTAAAAGAAAAGCTGCCATCTATGAGCGTAGAAGAACAGTTGAAGCTGCTTGCTACCGACGGGATGCTGGTGAAACGCCCGATACTTGTGAGTGATAGATTTGTTTTGGTGGGCTTTAAGGAAAAGGAATGGGAGAAGAATTTACAACAATAAATATAAGATTTTAGTTCATCTTTATTTTTAAGCAGTTAACAACTGCTTTTTATTTTAGGGAATAATGGGCGGACAGGTATGCGTAGATAGGGCAGGGGCTTTGTGGTACTATGGTAATATAAGACATTAATTCGAGTAGGTTGGAGGGTATAATGAAAAAACAAATTTGTTATATTCTGATGCTTAGTTGCATTGTCTTAACCCTGGCTGGGTGCAGTAATCCGGTAAATACGCCCCAAAATCAAAATGCTATCATGACCAAACCGCTTTCGGATGAGCAAAAAGATATTGTCAGTCTTTTGCAGAGCGGCAATCAGGAGCTCTTAATTTTTTCATATAATACTACTGAAACATTCAAGAAAATAGATCTTTGGCTGGAAATCTATAAAGATGGTGAATTGATCGAGCCACGATCAGGGGGAGTAAGCACAGTTAATGGTGACGTCAAACCTTTGAACGGTGAAATCGCTGTGATCATAAATCAGAACCCGAAATTTCAATGGACATTTATCATTCGCGAAGACGGTACCATGATCAGCAGTACCACTGAGCCCAGCTCCTACGATTACGATAATATCGGTGCACGGTCATATGGACCCACAATCTCTCCTCAAATAATTGAGGATGGTAAAGAGATTATTCTTTACACGTCTGTATTTTCAGATAGCGGAATTATTGACGTTGGCGTTGGTGAGAAGCCTGACCTGATGAAGCAATATCCATATGTCCATCTCATTAAATGCAAATTTGCCAACTAGGCTGCACTGAGTCATGAAGTGTAAATCAATCAGTGATAGTTTGACATGAAATATAACGAAGGGAATATAGGGGATCACCGGATAGGGTAAATTGTAACTGCTTCAGAAAAGATGCCCTTGCAGAATGAAGAGTAATTCATCCTGCAAGGGCATCTATGATTATGCTATT
>Ga0366808_1051_pt1 | contig 17084 bp, 15 predicted proteins | sample TotcelN113001M13_FD_207020 | JGI IMG/M metagenome (GOLD analysis project Ga0366808, IMG submission 207020) | Enriched cells from coal bed in the Powder River Basin, Montana, United States - Total cells N11 rep3 HSBNCT.N11.300.1.M13 ... | reverse complement strand
CCCGACGGGTTCGCTCGACCTCAGGCGGCGTGTTCTTCAATCTCTTCATGGCCTGGTTCAGGGCCGACATGACCACCTCCGGGCGCGAATAGGGGAGCAGCCTAATCGCCGGAGCAGCATATTTGATTTAGATTTCATGCAAAATAGCTGTGAACTTTGCACGGTCGTCGGGCACGCAGGAACGAAATCCCACGGATGCGGCGCGCTCAACCGAAGCCGTTGATCCACGCCTCCAGCTCTGACCAGTCATTGCGGCTGGCGAGATCCAGGCCGACGGCTGAAAGCAAATCCAGGTGGACTTGTGAGACCGAGCGCTCCCGACTGGCCGCCATGCACATCGTCAGAACCGCCTGCTGCGTCCGGCCATCGGCGCAGAGCGCGAGGGCACGAACCTTGGCCGCCTCTAGGTCTGCGGTTCGCCCGGGAACAATGGCTCCTTCGTCGGCAGTCGACGCAGCGGTCGTTTCCAATCGCGCTCCGGTAAGGTGCTCGGCCCACTTGACGAGCGCGTCGCGTTTTTCCGGCACATAGGTATAGCGGTCGTAGACAGCCGTGACGGCGGCGCCGTCCTTTGGCGTATGGCCGAGAACAAGACCGACGATGAAACGGGTGACGCCGTAGCGTCCCGTCAGGGTCGTTGCGCCCGTTCGACGGACATCATGAGGCGATCGAAGCGGCAACTTCCTGCGCTCGAAGATACGCGAAAAGGTTCGCGTGATCGCCTGCTCGTCAATGCACTGATCGGCGACGCGCGGGGAGGGGAAGACGAAGGGGCTGTCGGGATCGAGCGCCCAGGCCTTGTCGAGCACCTCCAGAGCCTGCGGGCTCAACGGGACGACGTGCTGATGGTTGGCCTTGGCCCGGTCCGCCGGGATCACCCAGAGCGCAGCGTCCATGTCGAACTCTGCCTTCCGAGCGCCCGCGATTTCGTTGCGGCGCGTCAGGGTGAGCATGAGCAGCTGGATGGCGAGCGCCATGACGGGCTCGGGCCGCGCCGCCAAGCCGACATTGAGATAGCCCGGCGGTCGAGGTTGTGCGCCGTCCAGCGCAATGTCCCAGACCAGCTTCAGTCCGGCGTCGTCCAGCATCCGGTCGCGGGAAACCAGGGCCAAAGGTCGAGCGAGTCCGACCACGGGGTTGGCGTCGATCATCTCTTCCTGAACACAGAAGGCCATGACGCTGTGAAGCAGCCCGCCAATCGAAGCCGCGCTGGCGGCGGACAGCCCCCGCTCGGTGACGAGCGAGCGCATGAAGGTCTTGACCCCGGCGCGTTTCAAATCCCTCGGCGCCGTCGCGCCGAAGGATGCCGAGATATGACGTCTCCAGAGGTGGCGCTCGTTGGCGATCGTCCTTGGACGTTTCGGCCTTCGGCGGCCGCCATGCAGACCCAACTCCGCCGCCGCCCAGTACGCCTCCGCGACTTCGTCCAAACTGTCTTGGGGCGGAGCGGGAATCTGAGCGGCGGCGCGCACCGCGACGGGGTCGACGCCCTTGAGAAGCTCCAGCCTGAGTTGCGTCGCTTTTTGCCGTGCATCGGCGAGCGACACCGCCGGATAGTCGCCAAGGATCACCCGACGCCGAGGGCCGTCCTTGACCGCGAAGCGAACTTCGAACTGCCTCAGTCCTGACGGCCAGACACGCAGGCTAAGACCTCGGGCGCCGGAAACACGGCGCTCGAACCGACAGTCGAGCGGCTTGAGGCTGGAGATCTGGCGATCCGTCGTAATGACCTGGGTTGGCATCGAGGCAGCGTCCTGAGCAAATCAGACGCGCCCAGCCTAACATCTAGGGGGGCAATAGGGGGGGCAGTCGGTGCAAGATTCGCTGCAAACCCGTGCACAGGCCTGCAAACGCCAACCTGTATATATTCAAATGTTTAGTAGGATTTTGTAATGTGATGAAAAGCCCTGAAACGGCATTCGGGGCGATTTACACCGAGAGGGTCGGCGGTTCGAACCCGTCGCCGCCTACCACTTCAAATTATTGATTTGAAATAACTCTTATCGCAGCGCTCGAGCTGAGGCTGTTGGATATGGATCTCAGTTTCTACAGCCGCCGCGTCGGGCCATGGGTCGATGCCCAGCCTGGGCTTCTGTGCGCATAGGGGCCATGACGTCCAGCACCCTCCTGGCCAGGCTGAGAGGCGCATAGAATGCCTGGCGCAGGAGGGCTTTCGGTCAGGTCTTTCAGCGTTTGGTGGCGGTCTCGATGATCGTGCGGGCCTGGGCGATAGCGGCTTCGGTCGTGATCCCACCGTCCTGAATCTTCTGGGCCAGATCCATCAGGGGCGGGCCGGTGACGACGCCGGTTTGGGCTTCTTCCTCGACATGGACGCGGCCTGTGATCGCGATGGCGGCGTCCCAGGCGTCGCGGACGGCGGCCCAGTAGTCCTGCGTCGCGGCCCAGTAGTCGTCGCCCGCCTTGGGCGAGTAGCTGGTCGAACGGTCGTAGGTGTTGATCACGTCTTCTTGGACGATGGCGACGGGCTCACCGCCGGCCCGGCCGTCCATCTTCATGTTGTCCTGGATGTGGACCCAGCCGTTCGGCGTCAGGGCGTGACGGTTTGTGCCGAGATAGCGGTCATAGACGGGGTTCAGCACCGCGTCGCGACGCGCCAGCGGGCGCCAGGTCGGCTCGGAGCTCCAGACCTTCATGCCATTGGCGTAGGTCCAGCGGCCGACGCCGCCGTAGCGGGGCGAATCGTCCGTCTGCCACACCGTCTGCGACCAGGCCCCGACGCGCTGATCGGCGGACACCGGCGTCAGCGCCCATTCGTTGGCTCCGACATAGGTCAGGACGGTTTCCGGCTGATAGACCCAGTCCTGACGCCAGTGCTTGATGACGATGGCCTGGCCTTCGTGCTCCATGACCAGAATGTGCTGCAGGCTGATCCGGTCGCCCTTGTCATAGACGACGCGCACGATTTCGCTGCCGCCCGACAGCTTGCCCTCCATCGGATCGTAGTCGGCGTGGAAGCTGACGTTCTCGCGCATGTCGAAGTGGACGCGGTACTGACCGGCCTGAGCCAGGATCGACTGGCGGTCCTGCTCAAACCGGCTGGCGGGCGCGGTGACGCTTGAGGCGGTCTGGGCTAGGGCGGCAGCGGCGGGCGCCGCCCCCGCCAACAGGGCGGCGGCGATGAGGATGGCGCGCATGGAGCGTTCCTTTTTGGGTGAGGATGTCATCGGGCTTCCGGGGTCAGTAGCGGACGTTCAGCGAGACGCCGAAGTTGCGGCCCGGCTGGGTGAAGGCGTCCCGAATGGTGCTGGTCTGCGACAGGCCGCGAATGTCGCTCCACCAGGCGTACTTCTCGTCGAAGACATTGAAGACGCCCGCGCGTAGGGTGGCCTTCTCGGTGACGTTCCAGAAAGCGGTCACATCCATGATGGCGAACGCTTCGCCGCCCCAGCAGGCGCCGCCGCCGCAAGCCGCGCGGTCCTTGTCGCCGGACCATGTGACCGTGGCCGAACCGCCCCAGACGCCCGAGGGCGCGGCATAGTTCAGGCCGGCGACGACCTTGACCGGATCGACGCTGGTCAGCTTGCCGCGCGCGCCGTCGGTTTCCTGATCACCGTCGGCGAACGAGGCGGCCACGATGGCCGAGACGCCGTTGTCCCAGCGGATGTCGCCGCGCGCTTCCAGACCCCAGATCTTCACCTCGGTCAGGTTGACGTACTGATAGATCAGGGGATCGACGCCGGGCACGCCCGTGCCGCTGACCACGATCTGGGTGATGAAGTCGTCGTATTGGGTGTGGAAGGCCGTGGTCGACAGCGACAGGACGCCGCCGAACATGTCGAGGTTGCGGAAGCGGACGCCTGCCTCGATGCTCTCGCTGGTTTCCGGCGTCAGATCCGGGTTTGGAATGGATTCATAGCCGAACATCGGGTTCTCGAAGAAGTTGTTCACCTCCATCGGCGAGGGCGCCTTGAAGCCCTGGGCGTAGTTGGCGAAGACGCCGAAGTGATCGTCGACCCAGTAGATGGCGCCGATCTTGGGCGACAGGTGGCTGTCGCTCTGACCTTTGGCCACGACCGGATAAAGGGCGTCCGGCTTGGGCGTCAGTTCGTACCAGTCGTAACGCAGGGCCGGGATGATGCTGAGACGACCGCCCAGCAGTTCGATCTCGTCCTGAACGAACAGGCCGGCCAGATCATATTCGGTCTTGGGGAAGGGGCGGACGGGGAAGACCTCGCCCATCGGCGGCACCGTGCCGCCGCGAATGCCGTCCTGGGTCGTGCGCGACCAGTCGCCGCCGAGGGTGACGCGGTGCTGGACTGACGCGCCGCCGAACGTTTTGGAGCCCTGGGCCGCCATGCCGATGATGCTGTTGTCGAAGGTGACGTCGCGGGTGCGGTCCACCGCCGGGGTGCGGTCCTCATAGGTGAACTGACGTGTCGTGGCGTCCTGCCAGTAGGCGGCGACCGACCCGTCATCCAGGCCGAAGACGTCGCTGAAACGCCAGTCCAGGCTGACGCGGTCACGCTGGGTCTCGTCGTGCGCGGTCAGGCCGATCACGCTGGCGGAATAGCTGCTGAGCGCCTCACCCTCCATGTCCTGATCAAAGTGGTCATAGGTCAGGCGGACGGTGTGGTTGGCGTTGGCGTCCCAGACCAGCTTGCCCAGGACGGCGTTCGAGGCGAACTCTTGCGGGTTCGGCTGGGTACGGGCAGAGCCCGTGCCGCCGACCTCGGCCATGTTTTCGGTCTCATGGGCGTCGCGGCGGGTATAGGCCAGCAGGCCCGACAGCGAGCCGCTGCGGCCCGCCAGCGCCAGACCTTCGGTCCAGCTGTCGTCCGACGAGTTATAGCCGACCCGCGCGCGGGCGCCGAAGGTCTCGCCGCTGCTGATGAAGTCGGACGGGTCCTTGGAGATGAAGCTGACCGCGCCGGCGATGCCGTCCGAGCCATAGAGGGCCGAGGCCGGACCCCGCAGAATCTCGACCGACTTGACCAGATCAAGGTCGTTGTAGCCGCCGCGACCGACCGCCTGGGCGCCGAAGCTGAAGCCGTTGGGCACGCGTACGCCGTCCTGGATGATCAGGACCCGGTTGCCGCCCATGCCGCGAATGGTGAAGCCGGAGTTGCCGTCGCGACCGGCGCCCGACAGGGCGGCCGAAAAGCGGGCGGGGCTGGTGGGGACGCTGACGCCCGGTTCGAACCGGATCAGGTCTTTGATGTCCGTGACCAGGTTGGTCTCGATGGTGTCGGCGGTGATGATGCTGACGCTGGCCGGAACATCGTCCACACGGCGCTGGGTGCGGGTGCCGATCACGGTGATCGGGGCGACCGGCACGGCCTGCTCCAGATCGACGACGTCTTCAGCGAAGGCCGGGAAGGCGGCGGCCGAAAGGGCGGTCAGCCCGGCGGAGAACATCAGAAACGAGCGCATGGTTACGGCCCCGGTTGGAGAGGGCTGCGCAATTACTGCGAACGATTATCAGAATCAACTGCAATATGGGCGGGGGCCTGACAAATCCATGGCGCGTCGATGACCCGCGCGGGGCCTTAGGGTCTGTGCAGGTCCAATCGCATCCCGGCGACGATCAAACAGGCCGCGTCGGCGACGGCGGCGATGCGTTGGTTCAGGCGGCCGGCTTCATCGCGGAAGCGGCGGCCCAGGGCGTTGTCGGGGACCAACGACCACCCGACCTCATTGCTGACCATCCAGACGGTCGCCGGGCAGGCGGCGAAGGCGTCGGTCAGGTCGTCGATGGCGGCGGGCAGGTCGTGGTCGCCGAGCATCTGATTGCTGAGCCACAGGGTCAGGCAGTCGACGACGACAACATCCTCGGCGTTCAGCTTGCGGACGGCGGCGGCCAGATTCAGCGGGGCTTCAAGCGTGCGCCAGCCTTCGCCGCGTTCTTCACGGTGCAGCCTGATGCGGTCGCGCATCTCGTCGTCAAAGGCTTCGGCGGTGGCGAGCATCAGGGGAGGGCGGTCAGTTCCCGCCGCCGCCTGTTCGGCCTGTTTCTGGGCATAGGCGCTCTTGCCCGAGCGGGCGCCGCCGAGGACCAGGGTGATAGCCATGCTTCGTCTCTCCGGTTGACCTGAGGGGCGCGCGGTCCTACTGCCACGGTCGCGTCAGGTTCCCCGAAAGGGGATCAAAAGGGAACGGAGTGTGAAACTCCGGCTGTTCCCGCAACTGTAAGCGGCTAGCCCGCGCGTCATACGCCACTGGCGGTCCGGAAGGCTACGGCCTGAACGACTTCTGGGAAGGCGACGCGCACCGGCGTTGATCCGCGAGCCAGGAGACCTGCCTGTCGCCGTCGTTCTCCGCGCGGTCGGGATGTGCCGAGCGGTCGAGGTGACTCGTGTGACGACAAGTGGAAACCAGCCGCGCCAGCGGTCCCTTCCGCGTGTCTGATCGACGCGCGAGAGGCCGTTGGCTGGCGTCGTCAAAGGAGCCGCCGGATGAACCGGATCGCCTATGCCTCTCTCGCTGCCGCCAGCCTTCTGGCCGCATTCCCCGCCGTCGCCGAAGTCACTGACCAGCAGGCCGCCGCGCCTGACGTGGCGGGCCGCGCCGGCGCCACCGCCGTGGCCGACGTCATCGTCACCGCCAACCGTTCGGCCCAGCCGATTGAGCGCGTCGGCGCCTCTGTCACCGTCCTGACCCAGGCCGCTATCGAGGCGCGCCAGACTCCGGCCGTGGCCGAGCTTCTGGCCCAGACGCCGGGCGTCAGCTTCACCCGCAACGGCGGCGTGGGCGCCTCGACCAGCCTGCGTATCCGTGGCGCCGAGGGGCATCACAGCGTCGTCCTGATCGACGGCGTCAAGCTGAACGACCCGTCCTCGACCCAGGGCGGCTTCGACTTCGGCAACCTGCTGGTGGGCGATACCGCTCGTATCGAAGTCCTGCGCGGCGCCCAGTCCACCCTGTGGGGCAGCCAGGCTATCGGCGGGGTGGTCAACATCGTCACCGCCGAACCGACCGAAGCCCTGCAAGGCAACCTTGACGCCGAAGCGGGCTCGCGCGGCACGACCTATTTCCGCGGCGGGATCGGCGGCGCCAACGACCGCCTGAGCTGGCGTCTGGCCGCCAGCCGCTACGACACGGACGGTTTCTCCGCCTATGCGACCGGAACCGAAGACGACGGCTATAGCAACACCGGCCTGTCGGGCCGTCTGAACGTCAAGATCACGGACGCGGTGTCGCTGGACCTTCGCTCGGTCTGGGCGGACGGTCGTATCGATATCGATGGCTTCGGCGTCGACAATCGCGAGTACAGCATCACCAAGGAGCTGGTGGGATATGCGGGGCTCAACTTCGACCTACTGAACGGGCGGTTCCGCAACCGCATCGGCTATGCCTACACCGACACCGACCGCCACAACATCAACAATGACCGGCGGGTCCAGCCGCTGACCTTCGATGCGGCGGGCGAGAACCGTCGCTGGGAGTATCAGGGCACGTTTGCTGTCACCGAGGCGCTGAACACCACCTTCGGCATCGAAAGCGAGCGTTCGGAAATGCGCACCCGCTCGCCATCCGACTCCAACCCGAACTCCGCCTTCGTGCGTGGCCAGGCGGACCTGGACAGCGCCTATGCCCAGGTTCAGTGGACCGTGCTGGACGGCCTGACCCTGACCGGCGGCCTGCGCTACGACGACCACGCCCAATACGGCGACAACCTGCTGGGTCAGGTCGCGGCGGCCTGGGCTCTGAACGACGGCGACACGGTGGTGCGCGCCAGCTGGGGCCAAGGTTTCCGCGCGCCGGGCCTGTATGAGCTATACAGCGATTCCGGGAATCTGACGCTACAGCCGGAAGCGTTCGACAGCTGGGAAGTCGGCGTCGAGCAGCGTCTGTTCGGTCGCGCCGTGGTTTCGGCCACCTACTTCAACCGGCAGGCTGACAATGAGATCCGCTACAACTACTGCACGCCGCCCACGACCGATCCGCTGTGCACCGTCAACGGTGTGGGCCGCTGGGGCTATTACAAGAACGTGCAGAAGACCGAGGCCCAAGGCGTTGAGCTGATCGGCCGCGTCGATGTGACCGAGGGCCTGAACCTCAGCGCCAACTACACCTGGACCGACGCCAAGAACGCCTCTGGCAAGGATATAGACGGCAAACGCCTAGCCCGCCGCCCCGAGCATATGGGCAATTTGAACGCCGACTACGCCTGGGCCTTTGGTCTGAAAACGGGCGTTTCGGTTCGCTATGTCGGCGAAACCTTCAATGACGCTGAGAACAAGGCGCCGGTCGACGCCTACACCCTGGTCGACATCCGCGCCTCCTATCCGATCAATGACAATCTCGAAGTCTATGGTCGGGTCGAGAACGCCTTCGACGAAGATTATCAGACGGTCCTGAACTACGGCACGGCGGGTCGCGGCGTGTTCGGCGGCGTTCGCGTCCGGTTCTGATCCGATGCATGACGCCGCGTTTCTGACGACGGCGACGCGGCACGGCGGCGGTCTGATGAGCGCCGCCGCCGCCTATCCCGACGCGCCGCGCCCCTGGCTGGACCTGTCCACCGGGATCAACCCCGAACCGTGGCGGGGGGCGCGTGCGGCGGAGGCCGAGTTGAACCGTCTGCCCGATCCTGGCGCTCTACAGGCGCTGGAGACAGCGGCGGCGTCTGCTTTCGGCTGTGCGCCGCAACGGACGGCGGCGACCGCCGGGGCCGAGTCGGCGATCCGGCTTCTGCCCCTGCTGCTGGGCGTACGCTCGGTCGAGATCGTCGGCCCGACCTATGGCGGCCATGCCGAGGCCTGGCGGGCGGCGGGGGTGGCGACGCGCCTGATCGCATCGGATCAGGCGGCGACGTCGCAGGCGGGCGTGCTGGTCATCGTCAACCCGAACAACCCCGACGGACGCCTGACCCGGCGCGCCGAACTGATCGCCATGGCGCGTGCGCGCTCAGCGGCCGGGCGCTGGTTGGTGGTGGACGAGTCCTTCATCGAATGCGCGCCTGACGAAAGCGTGTCGGATTTGGCCGAACCGGGCCTGATCGTCCTGCGGTCGTTCGGCAAGTTCTACGGCCTGGCGGGGGTAAGGCTGGGCTTCATGCTGACCGCGCCGGATCTGATTTCACGCCTGCGCGCCCTGCTGGGCGACTGGCCGGTCGGCGCCGATGCCTTGATCATGGGGCGGGGCGCCTATGCCGACAGCGGATGGCGGCGGCGGACCCAGACGGCCCTGGCGGATCGCGCCGATCGGCTCGATGATCTGCTGGTCCGCGCCGGGTTTCAGATCATCGGCGGGACTAGCCTGTTCCGCATGACGCGCACGCCGCACGCCGCGCCCTGGTTCCAGCATCTGTGCCGCGCGGGCGTTTTGACCCGCCCGTTCGACCATACGCCCGACGCCTTGCGTTTCGGCGTGCCGACCGAGCGCGATCTGCCTCGTTTGGCTCGTGTGTTGGAGACCTTCTCGTGAGGACGACGCGGCGGGGCGCGTTGGTCGGTGCAGGCGCAGTCCTGATCGCCGCGCCCGCCGTGGCCAAGCCTGCGCCGCGGCGCGTCGTCTCGCTGAACGCCTGCCTCGACGCCATACTGGTCCACGTCGCCGACCGGGGCCAGATCGCGGCGCTCAGCCACTATGCGCGAGAGCCGGTCGGCTCGACCATTTCCGAGGTGGCGAAGACCTTGCCCTTCACCTGGGAGACCGCCGAGGAGGTGATCGCCCTACGGCCCGATCTGGTTCTGACCAGCCGCCACAGCGCCCTGGCCACCCGCAATGCTCTGGGGCGGATGAACATCCCGACCGAGTTGTTCGCCGTCCCCGAAAGCGTGGCGGCCAGTCTGGATCAGGTGCGCGAGGTGGCCCGTCTGGTCGGTCGTCCGGCGCGGGGCGAGGCCCTGACCGCCCGCATCGAAGCCGCCATCGCCGCCTCAGCGCCGCCGCCCGGATCGCGCCCGCTGAAGGCCCTGATCTATCAGCCCAACGGCTTCGCCGCCGGGCGCGGCACCCTGATGGACGAGATGATGACCCGCGCCGGGTTCGAGAACGTCGCCGGGCGTTACGGCCTGGGCAAGTGGGGCAATGTCCCGGTCGAGCGCCTGCTGGCCGACCCGCCCCAGGTCCTGCTCAGCGGCGTGCCGGTTCAAGGTTCGCGCACCTGGGCCGACCGGGTCATGCGTCACCCGGCGCTGGCCTCGCTGTCCGGTCGGATGGTTCAGGCGCAGCTGGAAGAGAAGCTGCTCTATTGCGGCGGGCCGGTGCTGATGCAGACCGCCGCCGCCCTTGCCGAGGCGCGCCGCACGGCGCTGGAGGCCCTATGAAGACCTTGCCGCGTCCCTTGATCATGGCGGGGCTGCTGGCCCTGATCGTCGCCCTGTCCGTCGCCAGCATGAGCGCGGGCCGTGTCTGGGTGCCGTGGAGCGAGTGGGCCAGCCAGAGAGGCGATCCGGCCTGGGCCATCCTGTTTGAACTGCGCCTGCCGCGGACCGTTCTGGCCTTGATGGTCGGGGCGGTGCTGGGCCTGACCGGGGCGGCGTTGCAGGGCTATACCCGCAACCCTCTGGCCGATCCGGGCATGCTGGGCGTCTCGACCATGGCGGCGCTGGGGGCGGTTTTGACCTTCTATTTCGGTGCGGCGGCCAGCGCGCCCTGGGTTCTGCCGGGGGCGGCCATGATCGGGGCGGGCGTCGGCGTCCTGCTGCTGCTGGCCCTGGCGGGGGCGACCAGCAGCGTCGTCACCTTCATTCTGGCCGGCGTGGTGATCCAGACCATGGCGGGCGCCGGGGTGGCGCTGGCGCTGAACCTGGCCCCCAATCCCTGGGCGGTGAACGAGATCGTCAACTGGCTGATGGGATCGCTAGCCGACCGCAGCGTGGTCGAGCTGAAGCTGGCGGCGCCGGGCATGGTTCTGGGCTGCCTGCTGCTGATGACCCAGGGGCGGACGCTGGACGCTCTGACCCTGGGCGAGGCCGGGGCGCGGTCGCTGGGGGTTCGGCTGGATATAGGGCGCTTGATGATGGCGCTGGGCGCGGCGCTGGCGGTCGGGTCGGCGGTGTCGGTGACCGGGTCCATCGGTTTCGTGGGGCTGATCGTGCCGCACCTGCTGCGGCCTCTGATCGGCGCCCGGCCGGGCGGTCTGCTGCTGCCCTCCGCGCTGGGCGGCGCGGCCCTGGTGCTGGCGGCGGACATACTGGTGCGGCTGACGCCGTCGGCGGCGGAGATCAAGCTGGGCGTGGCCATGGCGGCCTTGGGCGGCCCCTTCTTCCTGGCTCTGTTGATCGGGATGCGGAGGAAGCTGGCGTGAACATTCTGAGCGCGGCCAACCTGTCTGTCAGGCTAGGCGACAAGACGGTTCTGAACGGCGTCGGCGCGGTCTTCGCGCCGGGCCTGGTGACGGCGGTGGTCGGGCCGAACGGGGCGGGCAAGTCGACCTTGCTGGACTGTCTGGCGGCCCTGAGGAAGCCCGACGCCGGGCGCGTCACGCTGGACGAACGAGCGCTGGGCGACCTGCCGTCGCGCGAGCGGGCGCGCCGCATCGCCTATCTGCCCCAGAACGCCGAGATCGCCTGGGCGGTGGACGGGCGGACCTTCGTGGGTCTGGGCCGCACGCCCTATGTCGGCGCCTGGGGCCTGACCGCCGAAGACCGGGCGGCGGTGGATCGCGCCCTGACCGTCACAGGCGTTCAGGCCTTCGCCGACCGTGTGGTTTCGACCCTGTCCGGCGGCGAGCGGGCGCGCGTCCTGATCGCCCGCGCCCTGGCCGGTGATCCGCAATGGCTGCTGGCGGACGAGCCTTTGGCGGGGCTGGACCCGGGTCATGTGCTGGACGCCTGCGACCTGTTTCGGCGGCTGGCGGATGAAGAGGGGCGCGGCGTCATCCTCACCCTGCATGACCTTGACGCAGCCCTGCGGGTTGCAGACCGCGTGATCGTTCTGGCCGAGGGGCGGGTGCTGGCCGACGCCGCGCCGACCGAAGCCCTGTCGCCCGCCGTGCTGAAGGCGGCCTATGGCGTCGAGGCCCGCACGCTGGACGGCCTGCGTGGCCCGGTGCTGGAGATGGTCGGCCGTGCCCGCTAGCGTACCGACGCCCTGGATCGTCGCGGGCGCCCTGCTGGTCGAGGGGGCGCTCGGCTGGCCGCGCCGTCTGAGCCATCCGGTCGTCTGGATCGGCGGTCTGATCGCGACCCTGGCACGTTGCTGGAACCGCGCGGCGTGGTCGGCGAAGTCACGGCGCGCGCTGGGCGTCTTGACGGTTCTGATCCTGATGGTCGTGGCTGGCGGCGCGGGCTGGGGCCTTGAGCGGCTGGCCGCAACAGCGCCCTTCTGGCCGGGACTGGCGTTGTTGCTGATCTGGGGGGCGACAGGGCTGGCGGCGCGCAGCCTGTTCGACCACGTCCGCGCCGTGGCGCTTCCGCTGGCGGCAGGCGATTTGCCCGTCGCACGTCGGGCGGTCGGCATGATCGTCGGTCGCGACGTCGAGGCGATGGACGAAGGCGAGGTGGCGGGCGCCGCTTTGGAAAGTCTGGCCGAGAGCTTTTGCGACGGCGTGGTCGCGCCGGTCTTCTGGTTCGTGGTCGGCGGCCTGCCGGGTCTGTTCGCCTACAAGGCCGTCAACACCGCCGACAGCATGATCGGCCACATGGAGCCGCGCTGGCGCGCCTTCGGCTGGGCGGCGGCGCGCACCGACGATGTGATGAACTGGATTCCCGCCCGGATCGCCGGGGCCCTGATCGCGCTGGGCGGCTGGCAGGGTTGGCGCGTCATGTGGCGCGACGCCCGCAAGCACGCTTCGCCCAACGCCGGCTGGACCGAGGCGGCCATGGCGGGCGCGCTTCGGGTTCGGCTGGGCGGGCCGGTACGCTATGACGGGATCACCGCCTACCGCCCCGATTTCGGCGACTGGGCGCCGCCGCGCGCCCATGACCTGAACCGGGGTCTTCGCGTCTATGGCCTGGCCTGCGCCGCCCTGATGTTGCTCTTGATTGTAGGAGGCCTGGCATGGCCGCATTGACCTTGACCGACCTGTTCGCCGTGCCCGCCCTGGACCGGGCGTCCCAGTCCGTTTTGCAGCAGATGCTGGACGGCAAGGCCAAGCCGCCGGGCGCCCTGGGACGGATCGAGGAGCTGGCCCTGACGCTGGGTCTGATCCAGCAGCAGCTGAAGCCGGTCGTCGAGCGCCCGGTGCTGCTGGTCTTCGCCGGCGACCATGGCCTGACCCGCTCGGGCGTGGCGGCCTTTCCGTCTGGCGTGACCGTGGCCATGGTCGATGCCCTGCTGACGGGCAAGGCCAGCGCCAACGCCTTCGCCCGCGTGGTCGGGGCTGAGGTTCGCGTGATCGACGCGGGCGTCGCCGCCGACCTGTCGGACCGGGTCGGTCTGATCCAGGCCAAGGTCGCTTCGGGCACGCAGGACGCTTCGCTTGAGCCCGCCATGACGCCCGCTCAGGCCGAGGCCGCTCTGCTGGCGGGCGCGCGTGTGGCGCAAGGCGCGATCGCCGACGGCGCCGATCTGATCGCCTTGGGCGAAATGGGCATTGGCAACAGCGCCTCGGCGGCCCTGCTGATGCATCGGCTGGCCCCCGCGCCCCTGGACGATTGCGTCGGGCAGGGGGCCGGACACTCGCCCGAAGGCATGGCGAGGAAGCGCGCGGTTCTGGCCAGGGCTGCGGCCCGATCCGATGTCACCGCGCCCTTCGATGTGCTGACCCAGTTCGGCGGCTATGAGATCGCCATGATGGCCGGGGCCCTGCTGGCGGCGGCCAGGGCGGGCGTTCCTGTTCTGGTGGACGGCTTCATCGGCACGGCGGCGGCCCTGCTGGCGGTGCGCCTGGTCCCCGCCGCCCGCGACTATTGCCTGTTCGCCCATGCCTCGGCCGAGGCGGGACATCGCCTGATGCTGGACGCCATGAACGCCCGGCCCCTTCTGGACCTAGACATGCGGCTGGGCGAGGGGACGGGCGCTCTTCTGGCCGTGCCGCTGGTCAGGGCGGCCTGCGCCCTGCTGTCCGAGGTCGCCGAACTGACCGACGTGCTGGAGGCCTTAGGGTGATCCGGCATGAGGCGCGCCTGTTCGTCTGCGCCGTGCAGTTCCTGACGCGCATCCCGACGCCGCAACTGGCGGGGTTTCAGCCGGAGTGGATTCAGCAGAGCGCACGCTACTATCCCCTGGTGGGCCAAGTCGTCGGAGGCATATCGGCCCTGATCCTGTATGGCGCGGCCCAGGTCTGGAACCCGTGGATCGCGGCCCTGCTGGCGGTGGCTGCGGGGGTCGTGCTGACCGGCGGCTTTCACGAGGACGGACTGGCCGATACGGCGGACGGGCTGGGCGGCGGTCTGACCCGCGCGCGGCGGCTGGAGATCATGAAGGACAGCCGGCTGGGCTCCTATGGGGCGTTGGCGCTTGGGCTGACCCTGGCCCTGCGCGTGGGGGCTCTGGCCATGCTGACCCAGGCCTCGCCCCTGTTCGCAGCGGTTGCGCTGCTGGCCTCGCATGGCCTGGGGCGGGCTGCGGCGGTCGGAGCCATGGCGATCATGCCCTATGGCGGCGACCCCGGCATGGCCAAGGAGGGCCGGCCGGATCGCGCCTCCTGGATCGGACTGACCGTGGCCGTCCTGATCGCCCTGTGGCCGCTGGCCTTCTTGTCACCGGCCACGGGAGCAGGGGCTTTGGCGCTGGGACTGGCGGCAGCCGCCGTTCCCGCCTGGCTGGCCTGGCGGCTGATCGGCGGACGCACCGGAGATGTTCTGGGCGCGGTCGAGCAGGCGTTCGAGGTCGGCTTCCTACTGGCCGTTGCGAGCCTGGCGGTGCGATGAAGCTGATCGTCGCGCCCTTGCATGAGGTGGCGGGTCTGGTGGCGCGTCATCAACCGTCGCACCTGATCAGCCTAGCCTCGCCCGGTCATGTCGATGCGCCCTTGGCCCAGGCTTCGCCGCACCGGCTGGACCTGAGGTTCAATGACGTCGCCGAGCCGCGTGAAGGCCTGACGCCGCCGACCGAGGCGGATGTCGCCGCCTTGCTGGCCTTTGCGGCAAGCTGGGACGGGACGCGGCCCTTGCTGATCCATTGTTGGGCGGGGATCAGCCGCTCGACGGCGGCGGCCTATGTAATCGCCTGTGACCGCACCGCGCCGGGCCGCGAGGCGGACTGGGCCGTGCGCCTGCGTAGCCTGGCCCCGACCGCCACGCCCAATCCCATGATCGTGGCCCTGGCCGACCGTCTTCTGAACCGAGACGGCGCCATGACCCGCGCCGTCGCCGCCATCGGGCGCGGAGCCGAGACCGCCTGGGGCCAAGCCTTTGAACTCGACCTATCGCCTGAAAAAGAAACGCGCCGATGACCGAAGCTGAGCTGAACGCCCGCCACGCCGAGAAGATGAAGAAGGTTCAGGCCGCCCGCGCCCGGATGATGGCCGGCAAGACGGTCGAGCGCGGTCTGGTCATCGTCCACACCGGGACCGGCAAGGGCAAGACCACGGCGGCGCTGGGCATGGTCTGCCGCATGATCGGCCACGGTATGAAGACCTCGATCATCCAGTTCATCAAGGGGGCGATGGAGACGGGCGAACAGAACTTGTTCGACGCCTTTCCCGATCTGGTCGAGATGCGGCCCATGGGCGAGGGCTTTACCTGGGACACGCAGGACCGCACCCGCGACATCGCCAAGGTGCGCGAGGCGTGGGACGCCGCCAAGGCGCGGATCATGGACCCAGAGTGGAAGATGGTCGTCTGCGACGAGCTGAACATCGCCCTGCGCTATGACTACCTGCCGGTCGAAGAGGTGCTGGCGGTCCTCGCCGCCCGCCCGGCCGATACGCACGTCGTCATCACCGGCCGCAATGCGCCGCCCGTGCTGATCGAGGCGGCGGACCTTGTCACCGATATGCAGATGGTCAAGCACCCGTTCCGCAGCGGCGTGAAGGCGCAGGCCGGGGTCGAGTTCTGATGACGGCGCGCCTGATCGTCTGCACCACCTGCCGCCATTCGGACGAGGAGCCCGTGGACGCAGAAGGCCGCACCGGCGGCCAGCGTCTGCTCGGTCTGATTGAAGCCGCCGGGGCGGACGTCGACGGTCTTCGTGTCGAGGAACAGGCCTGTCTTTGGGCCTGCGCCAGCCGCTGTTCCGTCTATCTGTCCGGGCAGAACAAGCCCGGCTATCTGGCGGGACGGTTCGCGCCGACGCCAGAAGACGCCCAGGCCGTTGTCGACTTCGCCCGCCTCTACGTCGCCAGCTCCGAGGGCGCGGTCGCCTATCGCGACTGGCCCGAAGGCATCAAGGGCCACTTCATCGCGCGACTGCCCAACGGCGACTGACGCCTGCTGTCCGGCCTGTTCAGTCGTGGATGAAGTGGGGCAGGAAGCGAGAGGTGTTGCGGGTGATCAGGCTGACATCCTCGCGCAGGCTCATGCCGGCGGCCTCTTCGCCGACAACCCACGAGCCGACGATGACATGGTTGCCGTCGAAGCTCGGCGGATTGCAAAGCGCCTGACGGACCCAGCGTCCCTCGCCATAGCCGCCGTCGATGATCTCGGCGACGCTACGGCCCTGGTCGATCAGTTCGACATTGGCGCCTTCGCGTGAAAACAAAGGCTTGCGGACGTAGGATGAACCGAGGGCTGAATGGGCCGGATCGTCCTCGAAATAGGCTTCCAGCAGGTTTGGGTGGCCGGCGTGGCGTTCCCACAGCAGGGGCAGGATCGCCTTGTTGGACAGGATGCTCTTCCACGCCGGTTCCAGCACCGTCACCCCCGCGGTCGGCAGGGGCGCGGCGTAGTCGTCGCGCAGCATCTGCTCCCACGGATAGAGCTTGAACATCGCCTGGATGATCCAGTTCTCGTGGTCGACGAACTGGCCGTCCGCGTTCAGGCCGATCTGGTCGATGGCGACGAACTGCGGGTCCAGCCCGGCCTGCTGGGCCAGGTCTTCCAGGAAGCGCACGGTCTGGCGATCCTCGACGAAGTCGGCGTCCGAGCTGAAGTGGACGAAGCCGCCGCCCGGGAAAATGGCCCGGAAGCGCTCAACCAGCTTCTCGTGCAGGCTGTTGAACTGATCGACGTCGGCGGGCAGGACGCCGGCCTTGATCTGATCCTCCAGCCACAACCACTGGAACACCGCCGTCTCATAGATGCTTGTCGGGGTGTCGGCGTTGTATTCATAGAGCTTGGCCGGGCCGGTCC
>Ga0366808_1042_pt1 | contig 18161 bp, 11 predicted proteins | sample TotcelN113001M13_FD_207020 | JGI IMG/M metagenome (GOLD analysis project Ga0366808, IMG submission 207020) | Enriched cells from coal bed in the Powder River Basin, Montana, United States - Total cells N11 rep3 HSBNCT.N11.300.1.M13 ... | reverse complement strand
TTGAACGGTAAATGTGAAACTGTGAATTATGAAAGGAGATTGGAGCATCTCATGGAGTTCCGCTTACAAGCCCCTTATAAACCCTCCGGAGGTCAGCCGCAAGCGATCGATGCTCTGGTCGAAAGTGTCAATTCAGGTAGGCGCCATCAGACCCTGCTTGGAGTAACAGGTTCAGGAAAGACTTTTACTATGGCGAACGTTATTGAAAAGGTCCAAAGGCCCACGCTGATTCTGGCACATAATAAAACCTTGGCCGCTCAGCTCTACAGTGAGTTCAAAGAGTTTTTTCCGGAAAATGCCGTAGAATATTTTGTCAGCTATTACGATTACTATCAGCCGGAGGCCTATGTGCCTTCCAGCGATACCTATATTGAAAAAGATTCTTCGATTAATGATGAGATTGAGAAAATGCGCCACTCGGCCACCGCGGCCCTGCTGGAACGCAGAGATGTAATTGTTGTCGCCAGCGTTTCCTGCATTTATGGCTTAGGTTCACCGGATGAGTACCGCGACCTTGTTGTTTCCTTGCGTCAAGGCCAGGAGATCGACCGCAATGATATATTGCGGAAGTTAATTGCTATTCAATATGACCGCAATGATATTGCATTCCAACGCGGTACGTTCCGGGTACGTGGAGACGTGGTAGAGGTCTACCCCGCTGGTTCAAGTGAACATGCTGTTCGGGTGGAAATGTTCGGAGATGAAATCGAACACATTTACGAAATCAATGTTCTCACCGGAGAGGTTCTGGGTGAGAGACGCCATATCTCTATTTTTCCGAATTCCCATTATGTCACTGCCCGCGAGAAGGTTATGGTTGCAGCTGAGAATATTGAGCAAGAACTGGAGGAACGCCTAAATTACTTTAAGGCTGAAAATAAACTGCTTGAAGCGCAGCGCTTGGAGCAGCGCACTCGTTATGATCTGGAAATGCTGAGAGAAATGGGTTTCTGTAACGGTATCGAGAACTATTCCCGTCATCTGACCTTCCGGGAAGCCGGTGATACACCATATACTTTACTGCATTATTTCCCGGATGATTTTTTGATGATGATTGACGAATCCCATGTCACCCTGCCTCAAGTGCGGGGAATGTATGAGGGGGACCGTTCCCGAAAAACTACTTTGGTTGAGTTTGGCTTCCGTTTGCCTTCAGCCCTGGATAACCGTCCCTTACGCTTTGAAGAGTATGACCGGATTGCTCCGCAGCGCGTCTACATCAGTGCAACCCCAGGACCTTATGAAATTGAGCATTGTCCTCAGATCGTCGAGCAGATTATCCGCCCGACGGGGCTGCTTGATCCGGAGATTTCCGTCCGGCCGACCAAAGGTCAGATCGATGATCTTCTCGGTGAGATAAATCAGCGCGTTGAGCGGGATGAACGGGTTTTGGTCACCACCTTGACCAAGAAGATGGCTGAGGACCTGACCGAATATTTCAAGAACCTCAATATTGCCGTGAAATATCTCCACTCGGATATTACCACTCTGGAGCGGGTGGAAATTCTGCGTGAGTTGCGTCTGGGTGATATTGATGTCATTGTCGGGATTAACCTTTTAAGAGAGGGCTTGGACCTGCCGGAGGTTACTCTGGTCGCCATTTTGGATGCTGACAAGGAAGGCTTCCTGCGTAACGAGCGTTCCCTGATTCAGACCATCGGGCGTGCGGCCCGTAACTCCCAGGGTAAAGTCATCATGTACGCTGATCAAGTCACCAAATCCATGAAGATTGCTATTGAGGAGACTAATCGCCGGCGCAGCATTCAAGAGGCTTACAACGAGAAATGGGGGATCACTCCTCAAACGATCCGTAAACGTATCTATGAGGTCCCCGAGGCCACCAAGGTTGCTGAGAAAAAGGCCGCCTACGGCAGCAAGCTTCCACCGGAAGAACTTTCAAAACTCATTGAAAGTCTCGAACAAGAAATGCGTCTTGCTGCCCGCGATATGGACTTCGAACGCGCCGCTGAAATTCGCGATGCAATCATCGAACTCAAAGGTGAAGAGAACAAATATAAGCGCCCCACCCAGGGCCGCACCCGTAAAAAAGATGCAGGCAGCCCCAAAGGTACTTCTTATCCTCAGAGGAAGAAAGCGCGATAGGGATAGAGTACGACGAGAATTTAGACCGCGAAGCAGGTCTTGGTGACTACAGAGAATCATGATTAAATGCCCATGAGCGTAGCTTTGCACACAGAAGTGAACGATTTGGCGGAGGGGCGTTAAGGCGAACGCAGCATATGTGTTAGCGGAGCCGGTGGTTCACTTGCAGTAAACAGCGGGGTTTCGGCGCAGCTTCACATATGCAAGTGAGCTAGCCCCGGAGCCACCCCAGAGAGAGCGGATGTGTGCAAAGCTACCCGACCCAGATAATATTCAGTATAAGACAAAGCACCAGCGACTATATTCGAGGAGGACCACATGACTCAAGACTTCATCAAGGTGCGCGGAGCCCGCGCTCATAACCTCAAAAACATCGACGTTGACATTCCCAGGGACAAGCTTGTTGTTGTCACAGGACTATCCGGATCCGGCAAGTCCTCGCTGGCGTTCGATACTATTTATGCCGAGGGGCAGCGGCGTTATGTCGAGTCCTTATCGGCTTATGCCCGTCAGTTCTTAGGGCAAATGGATAAGCCTGATGTAGATTACATCGAGGGCTTATCTCCGGCAATATCCATTGATCAGAAAACAACCAGCCGTAATCCGCGCTCTACAGTGGGGACGGTTACGGAGATCTATGATTATTTGCGTCTGCTTTTTGCCCGCATCGGGCATCCCCATTGCCCGAAGTGCGGTCGCGAGATTACTCAGCAAACCATCCAGCAGATGGTGGATCAAATCATGACTTATCCCGAACGGACTAAGCTGCAAATCCTTGCGCCTTTAGTCAAAGGGAAAAAGGGTGAGCATGCCAAAGTATTCGAGGATGCACGCAAAGCAGGGTATGTACGGGTTCGGGTGGATGGTGAAAATCGGGATTTAAGTGAAGAAATTAAATTAGAGAAAAATAAAAAGCATTCCATTGAAGTGGTTATTGACCGGATTGCCTTGAAGCATGAAAGTGCTTCACGTCTGGCCGACTCTTTGGAAACAGCGTTGAAACTCAGTGAAGGTACTGTTTTAGTGGATATTATCGATGGGGAGGAAATTCTTTTCAGCGAGAATTTTGCCTGCCCGGACTGCGGAATTGCAATCGAAGAGATTTCACCGCGTTTATTCTCCTTCAACAGCCCGTTTGGAGCTTGCCCCTCCTGCACCGGGTTGGGAGCTAACCTGGAAATCGATGTGGATCTGATTATTCCTAATCGCAAGCTGTCCATCAACGAAGGGGCCATCGCTCCCTGGGCCAAATCCCAATCCAGCTATTATCCGGCTATGATGGCGGCAGTAAGCACAAACCTTGGCTTTACCATGGATATACCTTTGGAAAAGCTCTCGGAGTCCCAATGGAAAGGTCTGCTTTACGGGACAGACCAGCCGATCAAATTCAACTATCTTAACGTCTTCGATCAACCCAAGATCTACAGTGCCCCCTTTGAGGGTTTAGTCCCTTACTTTGAGCGGCGCTATAAAGAATCAACTTCAGACTATGTCCGGACTGAACTGGAAGCCTTTATGAGCGAGCGCCCTTGCCCGGCTTGCGGCGGTAAGCGCTTGAAGCCGGAAGCGCTGGCAGTGAAAGTGGGAAGACTTTCCATCGATGACCTGACTCGCATGGCGATTACCGAGGCCCTGGAATTTGTGAATCAGCTTGAACTCAGCGCTAAGGAGCAGATAATTGCTCAGCAGATTCTTAAAGAAGTCCGCGAGCGCTTAGGGTTTCTGGTTAATGTTGGCCTGGACTATCTCACCTTGCATCGGGCAGCCGGGACCCTTTCCGGCGGTGAGGCCCAGCGGATTCGCCTGGCGACCCAAATCGGTTCAAGCCTTATGGGAGTTCTCTATGTTCTTGACGAACCAAGTATCGGATTGCATCAACGGGACAATGAGCGGCTTCTGACGACCCTGGAGCGGCTGCGTGATTTAGGAAACACCCTCTTGGTTGTCGAGCATGATGAAGATACCATGGTCGCGGCTGATCACATTATTGATATTGGTCCGGGAGCAGGTGCCCATGGCGGTCGAATCATTGCCGAGGGTACCCTGGAGGAGATCAAAGCCAGTGCAGATTCTGTGACGGGTCAATATCTCAGCGGGCGGAAAAAAATTCTGATTCCTGAAGCAAGACGCAAGCCCAATGGTAAATGGCTGGAAGTTAAGGGTGCCCGTGAAAACAACTTGAAGAACCTCGATGTGCGGATTCCCCTCGGAGTTTTTACAGTTGTTACCGGGGTCTCTGGCTCCGGAAAAAGCACCCTGGTCAATGAGATTGTCTATAAAGGCCTGGTGGGACGTCTAAATGGGGCTACAAGAGTAAGGCCGGGACAGCATAAAAGCTTGGAGGGCCTGGAGCACCTGGACAAGGTTATCGATATCGATCAATCCCCGATCGGGCGGACCCCTCGTTCTAATCCGGCAACCTATACCGGAGTCTTTGACCATATCCGGGATCTTTACTCACAGACCCCTGAGGCTAAGCTGCGGGGTTATACACCCGGTCGCTTCAGCTTTAATGTCAAGGGCGGACGCTGCGAAGCGTGCCGTGGGGATGGTATCATTAAGATTGAGATGCACTTCCTGCCCGATGTCTATGTCCCTTGCGAAGTCTGCCGGGGTCAGCGTTATAATCGGGAGACTCAGGAAGTAAAATATAAAGGTAAGAGCATTGCCGAAGTCCTGGATATGACCGTCGATGAAGCGGTCGATTTCTTCCAGGCTGTTCCGCGGATTGCCCGGAAAATGCAGACGTTGCAGGATGTGGGCTTAGGATACATCCGATTGGGGCAGCCGGCTACCACTTTATCCGGCGGGGAAGCCCAGCGGATTAAGCTTGCTACGGAGCTCAGCCGCCGCAGTACCGGAAAGACGATTTATATCCTTGATGAACCCACGACGGGCTTGCATATCGCGGATGTCGACCGCCTGCTTGAGGTCCTTCACCGCCTCGTTGACGGGGGAGATACTGTGCTGGTGATCGAGCATAATCTCGATGTCATCAAAACCGCTGATTACCTGATTGATCTTGGTCCAGAAGGTGGTAATAAGGGAGGACAGGTTCTGATTGCAGGGACTCCTGAAGAAGTTGCAGCCTTCCCCAAATCCTATACAGGACAGTTTTTAAAGAAGTATTTAGATTAATTGAGACCTGCCTGCTGGAGAGCGGTTTAACCACCAATAGAAAATTACCATTCCATTTGAATAAAAGGGAATGGTAATTTTCTATTGAATTAAGAAAGTCAGACTAGCGCATGCATCTCTGCTTATCCCTGACTGTAGATTATTTCAAGGCTGATTTAAGAAAGGTTTTGCGAATGCTGATTATTCCGGAAAGTATTCTTGTGGGAACGGCTATTATTTCCTACCTGATCTTTTCCTGAAGAAGTCAGTGAAAACTGCAAATCAAAGTAAGGAGTTGATGAACCATGAACATCCGATTGGTAGCAACGGACCTGGACGATACCTTATTGCGGAATGACCGGACCTTATCCAAGCGGGTAATTCGGGCTATTTACCAAGCACGGGAGCAGGGCGTGCATGTGACCTTTGCAACAGGACGGATGCCTGCATCTACACGTCCTTATGTAGAGCAGCTCGGGATAGACGTTCCGATCATTACCTACAATGGAGCGATGATTCAGGAGGCTCTAAGCGGAGAAGTCCTCTATCGGAAAGTAATCCCGGTCGAAATTGCCAGAGAGGTCGTAGACTGGCTGCTTAGTCAGGGGTCTCATCTTCATGTCTATAGGCAGGATCAGGTCTTTGTCCACAAAATGAATAGTTGGTCCAGGGAATATTCCCGGGCTATCCGTGTCCCGGTTGAAGAAATGGATCTCCTCCGCTTGCTTGAGCAAGAAGAGGAAGGGGCAGAAAAAATCCTGATGTTCGGGGAAAACAAAGCGTTGGAAGCCTGGGGCGAACGAATTCGGGAGAAATTTTCGGGACAGGTTCATATCACCCGTTCAAAACCTCATTTTCTGGAGATAATCCATCCGGAAGTGAATAAGGGAGTGGCTTTGACAGCCTTGGCTAAGCGCCTTGAGATCGGACAGGATGAGGTTATGGCAATTGGTGATAATTTGAATGATCTTGAAATGATTCGCTATGCCGGACTTGGGGTTGCCATTGGGAATGCTCGTCAGGAAGTAAAGGACGTCGCGAATGCAGTTACCACCTCCAATGAGGATGACGGAGTAGCACAGGCGATTGAGCAATATGTACTAAAGGGCAGGGCGGAATAAAAAACAAAGCTTGCTCATGGTAGAAATTACATATCGTAAAAGCTTGAATTCAGACAGATTCCGAGATGATTAACGTCTATACTATAAATAGGAATACTAAACCTCACAAAATTAACAAGCTTATGTTGCAGCAGACAGGAAGAGGCGTTTAACATGAGGAATGGGCAAGCAAAGAATAGACGACGATATGCACTTACGCTCTTGCTTATGGGGACCATGATCTTGAGTGGATGCGGCTTGAAATCCGCTCTTCCATTGAATATGGGTAACATGAAAGATGCGACGCAAAGCGCTCAAACGGACGGCACCGGGAAGTCGCAGGGTGAAGCAAAGGATCAAACACCTGATCCGGGAAAAGGAGATAAGCCAGAAGGTAAAGGAGAAAAAAGTACACCGACTGACTCCGCGAATACCGGCTCGGGTTCGGAGTCTTCTCCCACAGACCCCGAGATGGGTTCGGGCGGATCACAGAGTCAGATGCCGGGGACACCTGATCCGAACCACGCTAATCCTACCGACCCGAATCAGGCGAATGCGCCTGAACCAGCTCCGGCGAACACTCCCATCCACCCTTTTTATGAAATAACGGGAGCTCCTCCCACTGCCCCCGGTTTGGCCATGAAGCAGCGGCATTTTAAAGAGGAACCTGCTAAAATTGCCTATTTGACCATTGATGACGGTCCCTCAAAGGGAACACCGCGTATTTTAGAGATTCTTCGGAATGAAGGGATTCATGCGACTTTCTTTGTTATAGGTCGTCAGGTGGAGCAATATCCCGACTATTTGAAACAAGAGTTTGAGCAAGGCAACGCCATCGGAAATCACACTTATTCCCATGATTACTCGGAAATATATACCGGGGTAGAGGCCTATCTGGGCAGTCTAAAGAAAAATGAAGAGTTGATCTATAAGACTATAGGGATTCGCCCAAAGATTATCCGTACGCCTGGCGGAACCCAGGGACATTTTAATGTCGATTATTATAATGCGGTGGATGCGCAAGACTATCTGGTTTATGACTGGAACGTCAGTGCAGGAGATGCAGATGCGCCCCTTGTTCCGACTGATAAACTTGTTCGCAATGTCCAGCAGGGTGTCCACGGCAAGGATCGGGTGATTATTCTGCTGCATGACGCACCGGGTAAAACGACAACAGTAGATGCCTTGCCTGCGATCATTCATTACCTTAAGCAGCAGGGCTATGAATTTGGAGTCTTAAGCCCGGAAGTAGCGCCGATTCTTTTCCCGGGCGGGTTCAGAAGATAAGCTTATAATTTATGATAGTGCAAAAAAAGCCTCTGAGGAATTTTGCTATGGCCCTGTCAAGAGACGGGAAAGGCATATCCTCAGGGGCTTTTCTGTTTGCTTTAAACTCAATTCAATCTAACCTGGCCCAAATCTCATAATAAATATCCGGGTCATCCTCACCGGGGTACCAGATCGAGATTCCGTGGATATCATAATTGTTGACTAAGTCAATAAAGGAGGCAAAGTTCACAGCATCGGTAAACCAGACTTGATGCTCGACACCATTATCAGCCGTGTAGTGAAAGTGCGGTCCGTTATAAGCGTCCTCAGTAATTTCGGCTCGATGCTGATGAGCCCGTCTGATTGCCACCTCATAGGAGACTCCAACCCTTTGCCTGCCCCAGTCATATCCGTAGGTAGGGAGCCCTGCTTCCAGCTTGCTGCGCGGTATGACTGAAACCGCATAATCGAGAACCTGGCGGACCCAGTGAACCGGGGCAATCGGTCCGGGTGTATCCCAACTGTAATCGTAGAGCATGAGGCGGACGATATCCACGGCTTCTCCAATTCCCGGATAGTCATGACCCGCACTGCTGCCGGATTCGTAAGCACTGGTTCTGGCCTGGATGGCGGCATAAAGTTTTTTATTATGAGGAGCTAAGGCTGCTTTTAACTCACGCAAAAAGCGGACGAAAAGATCCTTGTCTTCTGCAGGAACATTCTCATAATCAATTTCAATTCCGTCATAATTCATCTGAGTTACCTTGTTAACGATATTCTGAATATGCCTGCTACGGAGGGCCGGGTCGTTTAAGACTGTGGAAACCAGCCGCTTGTCAAAATTATTGGCAATGAGCGGGATGAGTTCAATTTTATTATTTCGGGCAAACTGAATCACCGACGAATCCTCTGAATTAGGATAAGCAATCAAATCGCCGGTGGAGTTGAATCCGTACCAAAAGGGGGAGATCGTGGTAATCAGGTCTGCGTGTTTCCGGACAACGGCCATCGACTCCTCCTGCTTCCAATATGGGACCCAGGCGGATACGGTATGGCGTTTTGGACGTTTTGGGATATTGACCTTCTGGCCCATCCGCAATTGATTTGGATCAACTCCGGGATTAGCGCTTTTAATTTGGTCAAGTGAAACCTTGAAACGGGTTGCAAGCTTATTAAAGGTATCCCCTTCTTTGATGGTATAGATAATGTAATCGGATTGGAACATGGCGTTGTAAGTAAGCGATCCGACGATTCCGTCCGGAGCAAAGCCCCGATCTCGTTGGAAACGCTTGACTGCCGTTTCTGTTGCTGAGCCAAAGATTCCATCTGCTGAGCCAGGATTATACCCAAGCTGAATCAGGCGGTTCTGGACTTCAGCTACATCCGTTCCCCGGGAGCCTCGGCGTAATATTCGCATGATATCACCTCTATGCTCTAAATACTATACCACTATATTCAGAGCCCCATAGTTAAGTGATAAGCGCGCGGAAGTAGAAAAAAGCAAAAGTAGTTTTGGTAAACTAAGGTAAAACCAAATAAGAAGTAAATATATCGCAAAGTCTGGCACAAGAATTGCAATGGGATCAAGATAAAGTTATACTAAGGAATGAGGGGAGTCGATCCTTTTTGCGAATTTTATTGGTATCCCTTAATTCGAAATATGTACATACTAATTTGGCGATACGCTATCTCAGGGGATGCATAAGCTCAGAATTCCCTCAGGTGGAGCTTCGTGAATTTACGATAAACGAGCCAATCGATCGGATTGCAGCTGAGATTTATGAAGCCAAGGCAGATGTCATTGGCTTTTCCTGTTATATTTGGAACCTGAGTGAAACAATAGCGGTCATTCGCCGCTTGCGTCCGGTCTGCCCGGGTACCCGAATTTTAGTCGGGGGTCCGGAGGTCTCCTATGATGCAGGAAATTTTTTAAATCAGTATCAGGAGCTTGATGCACTTGTTTACGGTGAAGGAGAGCTTACCCTACCTGAACTGTTGCGGGCCTGGCGGGCCGGGGCAGAGCTGGAGACGGTTAAGGGTTTAGCCTGGCGAGATCAGAACGGAGTGGTGCGGGTCAATCCACCTCAGCCGCAGATCGATTTGGCTGCTGTGCCGAGTCCCTATAGTCAGACGGAGAATTTTACGGGTCGCCTTGTCTATGTGGAGTCAACCCGGGGCTGTCCGTTTAACTGCCAGTATTGTCTTTCTTCAACGTTCCTGGGAGTGCGCTATCTGCCGCCGGAACGCTTTCGGGAAATACTTCGTCAGCTTTTGCGTTACGGAGCTCGCACGATTAAATTTGTGGATCGGACGTTTAATGTCAATAAGAAGCACTCCTTCGCTATTTTGGATATCGTTCGGGAAGAAGCCGCGCTTTACCCGCCGGATGCAGGGATCCGGGCTCATTGTGAGATAGCCGGTGAACTGCTGGATGAGGATTGGCTTGAGTATCTCCGGGAATATCCGGAGGATTTGGTTCAATTCGAGATTGGGGTACAATCTACCAACTCCGAGACATTAGCCATTATCTCCCGGCCTCAGCATTTTCAGCGTTGGGCAGGGTTTGTCCGGGAAATTCAGTCTTGGCGCAAGGCTCATCTTCATTTGGATTTGATTGCCGGATTGCCGGAAGAGGATTGGACAAGCTTTCGCAATTCCTTTAATGAGGTATATCAGGTTCAGCCCGATATGCTTCAGCTGGGCTTCTTGAAAGTCCTGAAAGGCTCAGGCCTGCGCGAAAAAAGCCGGCAATATGGTTTGGTCTATGCACCAGACCCGCCTTATCTGATTTTACAGACGAGGGTTTTAAGTCATGATGAACTGTTAAAGCTTCATCGTTTGGAAGAACTCCTTGATCGCTACTATAATTCAGGAAGATTCAGTACAATCTTACCGGTTGCGGTAAAACTGTTTCCCACGCCCTTTGATTTCTACCATGCCTTTGCAGAATATTGGCATGAGCAAGGCTGGTTTCGCTTGAGCTGGTCCGGCAAGGCGCTCTTTGAGAAGATCTGGGAGTTCCTGGCGTCAGTGACAGCAAAGGAAGATGGCAGTGCGAACAGAGTGGGGCTAGGAGCGGAGAATACCCTTGGCTGCCTGAGGGAACTCCTGCGTTTTGATTATTACCGTTGGGAGCGCCCCAACCTGGTACCGGATTATCTGGTCTTGCCTGAGCAGTCTCTGCCTCGGGATTATACCGATCGTAAGCTCCGATATCAGCAGGATGCAGGCTGGGTGAAGCAGATTCCGGAGTTCGGGCAAATGGATCGGAGGCAGTGGTCCAGAGCGACCGCAGTCGAGTATTTCATGTATCCGGAACCCCAATGGGTTTTGTTTTTCTACGCTCAGGGACGAACCTATATCCATCCAATCTCTGAGAAGAGTTAAATGTCTAAGCTGTCGGGTTCTTTTAATATCAGGATTAAAGGAGCAATTCCATGGGGAAAAAGCTGGTTTCGCGTGTCTCAGGTGTATATAAAATAATTACGGTCTGTGTCTTAAGCTTCGTGTTAAGCCTGGGACTTACCGGGTGCGGGGAAGATCCGCAGCAGGGCTTACCGGGCGGGGCGGCGCCGGCCGTTGTTGAACTCTGGCATTCCCTGCAAGGTTCAGAGACCGAGGCCCTTGATCGGCAGGTGCGGCGGATCATGGCAGGTCACCCTGAAGTCATCATTCTTTTGAAATATATACCTGAGAATAAGATGGTCGATTATGCTTTTCAGGCACAGGCAGGGGGAGAAGGGCCTGATATTTTTCTCACCACAAGTGAGACACTGACGATGTTATTCCATCAGGGAGCGCTTGCACCTGTTCTTGGCAATTCAGATGCATTTCCGGGCTTGGCGGCTCAATTCCAATATGGAGAGAAAAGCTATGCCCAGCCATTAGTCACGGATTTGCCACTTTTTTATTATAGAACCGATTTGGCTCAGCCTCCGGTAAGTCTGCAGAATTTAACAGAAGGAAAGGCTGTACTGGCCTTAAGCTCTTTGGATACGAGAACGTTGGCCGCCTGGTGGAGCAGTCAGGGCGGAAGATTGACCAACAATGGTCAGCCGGCTTTGGATGGCACGACCAACCTCCTTTTCCTGCAACAGCTTTTTGCTTGGCGGGAGGCCAAACTCTTAGTTATCGATCCCGGTGCCTGGCTGCAATTCGTCAATGGTCAGGCGGCTTATACCATATCCTGGGCAGGTCAAGCCCGAGGATTGAACGGAAGTATTCCCTGGGGAAGCATTTTGCTTACCCAGCTGACCGGCGGACAAGGGCAGATTCTGACAGGGCGGACGCTGGGGATTGCCAACTCTTCGATCAAGACTACAGAGGTTGCCGCCTCTCTGATTCAACTGGTTGAAAATGAACTGCTTAACCCGAATAATCAATGGGAGCTGGGGCAATCGGGAAGCCGTTTCCCGGCGAGCAGCTCTTTCTATAAGCAGCAGGAGGCTCAAGTGGGCGTACTTCCTCAAGTCGGTCAGGGTCTGGAAAAAGCTTGGGCTTTAAAAGGAAATGCTCTTGAGTGGAAGCTGATTTCAGTTCAGGATAAGGCCTGGCAAAAGGCCTGGAGTGGCGTAGCCCCGGAAAGCGCTCTTTTGGAGGCGCAAACGGAGGGACTTAACATTTTGAGCCAAAAACAGCCATAAAAGGAAACTTACTTAGACATGGATAAAGTATATCTGCTTCACATAAAGATTATGGAATACAAGGGGGGAAACCATGGAAAAGAATTTAAAGCGAGTTCACCTGCTTGTCATTACAGGACTTTCTGGAGCGGGCAAATCCCAGGCTTTGCAGAGTCTGGAGGATCTGGGCTATTTCTGTGTTGATAATCTTCCGCCATCCCTGATTTCCAAGTTCGCGGAACTTTGCAGTCATGGGAAAGTCCGGAAGGCGGCGATCGTTTGTGATCTGCGCGGAGGGGAGTTCTTCTCTTCTTTGGCGGAAGCCTTAGAAGAGCTAAAAGGAGATGGGTTCCCATACGAGGTACTCTTCCTGGAGGCCTCAGACGGAGTTCTGGTCGGCCGATACAAAGAATCAAGGCGCAGGCACCCGCTTTCTCCCCAGGGAGGAATACTGGAAGGAATTCAGATGGAACGGAAGAAGCTTGCTGAGCTGAGGGGAGAGGCCCATAAGATCATCGATACCTCAAGCCTTACCTCCCAACAGCTGCGCCAGCAGATCGCCGATCTCTTCGGCGGTGATCCGGGACGGGGGCGATTGGCAGTTTCCGTGGTTTCCTTTGGTTTTAAATATGGGATCCCTCTGGATGCGGATTTGTTGATCGATGTACGCTTCTTGCCCAATCCCTTTTATGTGGAACAGCTGCGTCCGCTGACCGGTGAAGACCGGGAGGTTCAGGACTACATCTTTGCAAATCCGGTGGCCCAGGAATTCCTGGATAAATATCTGATGCTTTTGGAGTATATTCTTCCTTTTTACGTTAAGGAAGGGAAACGGCATCTGGTTATCGGGGTAGGGTGCACCGGCGGACAGCATCGTTCTGTCGCCATCGCCGAGCGAATCGGAGTATTTCTCAATGAACACAAGTACACCATGAGTGTCAAACACAGGGATGCCGTTCGTAATCGGAAGGGTGATAAAACGAGATGAAAAAGGAACCAGGCCGTTTTCTGTCAAGCGCAAAATGGCTTTATCCCAATCTGGGAGTAAAGCGCTGGTTTTTGTTAGCGGTCCTCGGGATTTTCTTGTTTGCTATGGGCTTTTCCGTTATGAATTATGGAGTAGCCTTGGGATATCTTGAACTACAGTTTCGGGAAACGATTTATAGGCTGACCGGCAGTGCGCCAACTACAGCGGTACCGATGGGTGTCTTTATCAGCGCTATAGGTGTAGTGGCAATAGTCATCGGCTATAAACGCATGCTGCGTTCCATCATTTCTGCTCTGCTGCCGGATAATGAGTCCAGGATCGTGGATGTGATGTATTCACGCAAGCATTTGCGGCGCGGGCCGAAGATTGTGGTGATAGGCGGCGGGACGGGATTATCTGCGCTGCTGAGGGGACTCAAGGAATATACCCGTAATCTTACAGCCATCGTCACAGTGGCTGATGACGGAGGAAGCTCCGGCAAGTTACGGCATGAGATGGGAATTCTGCCTCCGGGAGATATCCGCAACTGTCTGGTGGCTTTGGCCGACACGGAAAATATCATGGAGGATTTATTCTCCTACCGCTTTGATACCGGTACTCTGAAAGGCCACAGTCTGGGGAACTTGTTCCTGGCAGGTATGGCAGACACTTTCGGTGACTTTCAAAAAGGCGTGGAGCATATCAGCAAGGTTTTTGCCCTCAGGGGTAATGTCTATCCCTCCACTTTAGAGCAAGTGGTTCTGGCAGCGGACTTAGCTGACGGAACTTCGGTCAAAGGGGAAACAGCAGTCCGGGATACTAAGGGGAAGATCAAGAGAGTGTATCTTGAGCCAGGAGATTGTCAGCCCATCCCTGAAGCGCTGAAAGCCTTGGAGGAAGCGGATCTTATTGTCTTAGGCCCCGGCAGCTTATATACCAGCGTGCTCCCGAATCTTCTGGTTGAAGGGCTGAGAGAAAAAATCAGGGAAGTGGAAGCCCCTTGCGTCTACGTCTGCAATATTATGACTGAACCCGGGGAGACCGACGGCTATCATGTTTCCGATCATTTGCAGGCGATCATCGATCACTGCGGCTCAAGCTTTGTGGATATTGTTCTGGCCAATAATCAGGAGATTCCCAAGCATCTGCTCAAGCGCTATTCTCAGGAGAACTCCTTTCCTGTTACCGGCGACACTGCAAGCGTGAACTGGCTGGGTGTCAAATATGTAGAGGCAGAGCTTTTGCAGGAGGGTGAAACAATCCGCCATGATTCGAATCGCCTGGCTCGGGAATTGGTTCGGCTGTTGTTCCGCCTGAAGCCGATGGGAGAGCGGATTGCCCTTGTTGACTCCTATCTTTTGAATCAAAAGCTGAGAGGGGAGTCTTAATAGATAAGAATCTCAAATAGAGAGAAGGCCCTGGGACGGAAAGGATGAGGGCGAATGTCCTTTAGTACAGAAACCAAAGAAGAGTTGGCGCGGATCACTGAGAAAAAGGTATGCTGCAATCTTGCTGAATTGGCAGCTTTGGTTCGGATGGATGGTACGCTCCAGATTTCCAATAGAGCATACGCACTGAATGTGATAACCGAGAACGCTCCGGTGGCCCGCAAGGTTTACCGCCTGGCTAAGACTGTCCTGGATCTGCCTGTGGATATCGTGGTGCGGAGAAAGCTGCGTTTAAAGAAAAATAATTCTTATATGGTTAAGATTTATCCCCGGGGAATGGCCGATCTGCAGCGCCTGGGGATCTTAGATGAAAATGAAGAAATTCTGCCGGGCATTCCGGAAGTTCTGGTTAAAAACCGCTGTGACCGCAGAGCCTATCTCAGGGGTGCCTTTCTGGCAGGTGGCTCGATCAATAATCCGGAAGGGACGTATCATCTGGAGATTATCACGAATGATATTCTCCATGCTGATGCGCTTAGCGAGCTCCTTAATAAATTCGGATTGGGAGCAAAGGTCAGCACCCGTAAAAACTGGCATGTGGTCTATATTAAGGAAAGCGAGCATATCGTGGAATTTCTCGGATTGATCGGGGCTCATCGGGCCTTGTTGGAATTTGAGAATGTGCGTGTGTTTAAAGATATGCGCAATCAGGTGAACCGTTTGGTGAACTGTGAAACAGCCAATCTCAATAAAACCGTTGATGCCTCGGTCCGCCAGGTGGAAAATATCCAGATCGTAGCCAATACCATAGGGCTTCAGGCACTTCCTGAGCCTCTGCAGGAAATTGCCGAGCTGCGTCTGCAATTTCCGGATGCGAGCCTTAAAGAACTGGGTGAGATGCTTCAGCCCAAGGTCGGTAAATCCGGGGTGAATCATCGGATGCGTAAGATTGACGAAATGGCGGATAAGCTGCGCCAGGGATAACCGGAGTGTTGATTCAGAATAGGCCTTGTATTTTTTTTGTATACAACAGGACAGAATGATTATGTGAAGGTGAGGAGGAGAACGGCATGCGCTTAAGTTACGGACTTAACCTCGAGCAGACTCAAAAGTTAATAATGACTCCGGAACTGCGCCAAGCCATTGCCATCCTACAGTTGTCTGCTCTGGAATTAACGAATTATGTGGATCAGCAGCTGTTGGACAATCCTCTGCTGGAAATTGTGGAAGAACCTGTGGAACAAAGTGAGGAACGTGCCAATGAAGAGGCACCTAAATCCAGTGACGAGGTTTCTACTGAAGGTAAATGGGATATGGACTGGGATGAATATTTTCAGCATCAGGAAGAGCGGGTAAACCGGGAGTATGAGCCGGATAACGCGCAGACTAAATGGCCGGAGCCGTTTATCAGTGCAGCCCCCACACTGCAGGAGCATTTGCTGGAGCAACTACATGTTCAGCATTTACCGGCTTCTTTGCCTCTCTTGGAATACATCGTTGGTAATCTGGATGATAACGGCTATCTGACCGTTTCACTCAAGGACATTGCCCAGGCCCGTAAAGTCAGTGAAGAGACAGCAGAAAAAGCACTGAAAATAATTCAGGGGCTGGACCCATTGGGAGTAGGGGCCAGGAGCCTGGAGGAGTGTTTGAGACTGCAGCTTCCTTTGATTGAGGACTGCCCTCCGGAGATGGCAGAGTTTCTCCATCATCTCGAGGACTTGGCTTCCGGACGGCTTCAGAAAATTGCCGGCCGATTGAAAATCAGCCCGGCCAGAGTTCAGGAACTGGCAGACCTTCTGCGTAAGCTGGATCCCAAACCGGGACGACGGTTCTCCGGGTCCGGAGAAATCCGTTATATCGTGCCCGATGTGGTTATAGAGGAGCTTGAAGGACAATTTATTATCCTTATCAATGATATCTCCGTCCCCCGGCTGGGTATTAATCAAGTCTATCGCAAGGTGCTCAGTCATGAGGCCGAATCTGAGACTCGGAAATTCGTGGAGCAAAAACTGAATGCAGCGGCTTGGTTGATTCGCAGTATCGAACAGCGGCGGCTGACCCTGTATAAGGTTGCCAACGCAATTGTTGAGCGGCAGGAGAATTTTCTGAGGCGTGGGGTGCGTTTTCTGAAACCGCTTACCCTCAAGGATATCGCTGAGAAAGTAGGGGTCCATGAATCGACGGTCAGCCGGGCTACCGCGAATAAGTATGTCCAGACCCCACGAGGTATCTTTGAGTTTAAATTCTTCTTTGCCTCAGGTCTTGGCGATGAGGAGGGCATAACCACTGAGGGGATCAAAGAGGCCTTAAAAGAGCTGATTTCCTCGGAAAACCCGAGAAATCCTTATTCAGATCAGAAGCTTTCCGAACTGCTGAAGGAAAAGGGCATGGAGATTTCACGCCGAACTGTGGCCAAATATCGGGACGAGCTGGGGATTCCATCGACGGCTATTCGCAAGCGCTATTAATAGAGCGCGGTATGACAAACCTTTGCAAGCTTGTTTTTTACAGGGAGGCACAGGTTTGTTTGCTTTGTTGAGTGGGTGAGTAGGATTTTTACAGAACGGTATACTAAGGAATAATAATCCATGGTAAACTAAGGTTCGGAAGCGAGAGAAGGATCATTCTCCGACTTAATACATAAATGTCCTTTAGGGATCGGAGATCTTTAGGGGAGGTTAAATATTGAAAGGGGAACAAGAATGAATAAACAAAACGTGAAAGACATTCCGGTACGGGGGAAGCGTGTTTTGGTACGCGTGGATTTCAATGTGCCCATGGATGATAACCGCAATATTACTGATGATACGCGAATTCGCTCCGCCTTGCCTACGATTGAATACCTGACCGGAGAGGGTGCAAAGGTAATCCTGGTCTCTCATTTTGGGCGTCCCAAAGGACAGGTCAATCCGAAATACTCTCTTGAGACTGTAGCAGCGCACTTGGGAGAACTGCTGGGACAGGATGTAACCTTTGTTTCAGATTGCATTGGGGCTGAAGCAGAGAAGACAGCGGCCCAACTTCTGGAAGGCCGGGTTTTGCTCCTGGAGAATGTTCGTTTTCATGCTGAAGAAGAAAAAAATGATCCTGAATTCGCTAAGGCTCTGGCCGGACTGGCGGATATTTTTGTGAATGATGCCTTTGGCACGGCCCATCGTGCTCATGCCTCCACTGAGGGAGTAGCCCACTACATTCCTGCTGTTGCCGGTTTTCTCATGCAGAAGGAAGTTGAAGTAATGGGGCGGGCGCTTGGAAATCCGGAGCGTCCCTTCATCGCAATCATCGGAGGAGCCAAGGTCAGTGATAAAATCGGAGTTATTGAAAACCTTTTAAATAAAGTGGATGTCCTGATCATTGGGGGTGGGATGGCCAATACCTTCCTGAAGGCTTCAGATGTTAATGTCGGCAAGTCATTAGTGGAAGATGATAAAGTGGGCCTGGCAAAAGAGCTGCTGGCTAAGGCTAAGGAGCGCAATGTCAAGCTTGTTCTGCCTCATGATGTTGTTGTGGCCAAGGAGTTTAAAGCAGACGCTGAATTCCGGACAATTTCTGTTCAGGAGATCGCCGAGGATGAGATGGCTCTCGATATTGG
>Ga0366808_1040_pt1 | contig 18555 bp, 16 predicted proteins | sample TotcelN113001M13_FD_207020 | JGI IMG/M metagenome (GOLD analysis project Ga0366808, IMG submission 207020) | Enriched cells from coal bed in the Powder River Basin, Montana, United States - Total cells N11 rep3 HSBNCT.N11.300.1.M13 ... | reverse complement strand
GCCGGGGCTTTCAGGTGGTTGCCGGAGAAGTGCGGAAGCTTGCCGAGGACAGCAATCGCTCTGCCAATGATATCCGCGGCATTCTTAAGAGTTTTAAGGATACGATCGAAGGAATTACCGGCGGGGTAATTCAAAGCGGGGCCATCAACCAGGAACAAGCGATGCTAACCCAGGAAATGGCCGCAATGGTTGAAGAGGTAAAACGGGTTGGTGATAATCTGAGTAAGATTGCCAACGAGCTATAACGTTTAATTATTGATCAGGATAATCGATATAGAAAAGGAGAGCCGCATGCTGCCCGCAAGGCAGTTCTGCGACTCTCCTTTAACTTACCCAAGCATATTTCACTGTATCAATGTAGTGATCCGGATCCTGAATCAAGTTGACAATTCGTTCATTTTCCAGTGGTCTTCCTTCAGAATCAAAAAGAATGCGGACGATTGGCCGGGTGGGATGGGGCAGGAAATACTCCATTACCACACCTGACTCCCCGTTATCCAAGGTCACCAGAGAATTTGCAGGATAGATTTGAATCGTCTGGAGAAAGGCGTGGATGATCTCCGGGGAAAAATTATTTCCCGCCTCTTTAATCATCATTTCAATCGCGTGGTAGGGTGGTATACCCGGCCGATAAGGACGATCGGTGATTAATGCATCGAAGACGTCCGCAACAGCAATAATCCGGGAGTACGGATGGATTTCATCTTTGAATAAACGATGGGGATAGCCGCAGCCATTCCAACGCTCATGATGCTCCATGATGGCGCTGAGAGTATCACGGGGCAATAAAAAATCCGAACTCCGTTGAACGCCACGTGTCGGATGAGACTGAACGACTCTGTACTCCTCATCACTGAGCGACACTGGCTTGTTGAGGATGGCAACCGGAATGGTAAGCTTGCCGATATCATGGAGCAATGCGCCCAGGACTAAAGCTTTTAATTTTTCTCTGCTATACCCTATGACACTGGCAATTGTATAACTCAGGAGAGCAACACTGATCGAGTGCATATAAGTATATTGATCATAATCACGAAGTGCCTCCAGCTCAGCAGCGATCAGAGGATGAGCCTCAAGCTCCTCAATTAATTGATCGAGAAAAAGAATGCCATTGGCGAAGAGACAGGAGTCAATCAGTTCGGCCTGAATATAGATCTGCTGAACCCAAGGACAGACTCGCTCCGCAACGGTTGTATGTTTCAAGTAACCGGAGTTTGGCGAATTTGGAAAATGCACCTCTTGATTCGGTGATAATTCATAATGCAGTGAATAAACCTGCTGGGAATTTAAGATGTCGGCTAGAGCATGCGGAATTTGTCCTTTGGAGAGGAGCAGGACACCCTTCTCGTCAAAATAATCCCGTTTAGCTGGATTTTCAGGTGTGAATTCAGTTTGAACAGGTTTAAGCACCAATCTCATGCAAAAAAGCCCCCATGATCCTCAGAATACTTCGGAACTAATGATGATGTTATACATTTCTCTGCCAACAGACAAATTCCTGTTATTTCTCTTTAACTTTTTTTATGTTTTTTAATTTGTCGGTATTATTTATTTGACCTTAACTGACCTTTGTACTAAAATAAGAGTATCTGGAAAGGATAGTACAGAGCAAAGGAAAGAACATGAAAAGATACAAGGAGGTTTTAGCATGGGTTATTTAGTCCCAATGGTCATCGAACAAACAAATCGCGGTGAACGTTCTTATGACATTTATTCCAGGTTATTAAAGGATCGGATTATCTTCTTAGGCGGACCTGTCGATGACGATGTTGCGAATTTGATTGTCGCTCAGATGCTCTTCCTGGAAGCAGAAGACCCTGAGAAGGATATTTTCTTATACATCAACAGTCCGGGCGGTTCCATCTCTGCCGGTATGGCTATCTTTGACACGATGCAATACATCCGTTCGGATGTTCATACGATCTGCGTAGGTCTGGCGGCAAGCATGGGTGCCTTTCTTCTCGCAGCCGGTGCCAAGGGTAAAAGAACTGCTTTGCCTAATGCAGAAATCCTGATCCATCAGCCTCTGATCGGCGGACACGGAATCTCCGGTCAGGCAACTGAAATCGAGATTCATGCCAAGCATTTACTGCGGGTCAAAGATCGCATGAACCGCATTCTTGCTGAGCGCACCGGACAATCCATTGAACGTATCGAAGCGGATACTGACCGTGACCGCTATATGACAGCTGAAGAAGCTAAGGCGTATGGTCTTATTGACGAAGTCCTGGAAAAATCAGTCGCAACAAAATAACACTACAATTAATGGTGATTCGTAACGAACAAAAGTAAGTGCCATTAAATGATCTGTCCTCTTAGGCGAGAGATTTTATGATTGATCGTCTGCCGGAAGGGGACAGATCTTTTTTATTATCATTTTCTCATTATTTTTAGTAAAAAGTTACGAAATAAGCTAAAGAATGAAGGAATAGTTCGTTAACTGTAGAAATTTAAAATGTTAAGAAGTATTGATTTCGGATTTAGTTTGATTTAGATGTAGTCGAAGAGAATGGAGTGGTTGGGATGAAGCAAGAACGCTTTCGGTTAGGTGTCCAAATAACGGTGTTGATGATCTGCATTGCCCTGGTTGCCGCATTGGTTGGTGCAGTAGGAATTTACGGAATGTACCAGATGAACAGGCAATCCACGGACGTTTATAATACGGATATTGTCCCGATGAATACGTTGTCCCAGATGCGGGCTCATGCTCTGTCTTATCAAACCAATGTCAGCAGTATGGTCGGCGCCCGGACTGCTGAAGAGCGGGAAAGCTTTACCGCACGGATTTACCAGGAGGAAGAAAAAGTTACTCAGGCTATAGCCGATTATGAGGCCACTCCCCGCACGGAGGAGGAAGAACAGATCTGGCAAAGATTTAAACAGACTTGGTCGGATTACACCGGGGCAGCAAGCATTACCATCAGCTATGCTCTGGACGATAAGGCGGAGCTGGCGGCGGAAAACATGTATGGCAGGGTGGAAACCCTGAACCGGCTTGCTGCGGAAATCCTTGGGCAAATGACGGAGACGAAGCTGGCTATGGTGGATGTGCACAGCACTGTAGATACTCCGGCAATATTTAAAAAGGCTTCTCAGATTTCCCTTGCCATCTCCGCCGCCGGCGTAGTCTTCAGTATCATAGTCGGTATCATTCTCAGTACCGCTCTGACTAAGATGATGAGTAATCTTGTTCAAAATGCCAATGAGATTGCAGAAGGGGTAATCACCCGCAAGAAAAAATCCCCCTGGCGGACCTGGAACAGGGAAAGCGTACAGCTTCAGGATGCTTTCCGGGATATGGTGGTTTCTTTGCGCAATACCATTCAAAATGTTCGCGATATGACCAATCAGGTCGTCCAGACCTCTCAGGAAATGAGATCAGGTGCAGAACAATCTGCCCAGGCTGCAGAGCAGGTTGCGATTTCAGCCAGTGAAATTGCCACAGATTCTGAGCATCAGGTGCTGGCCATGACAGAAAATGATGAACGAATGACCCGGGTAATTGAGGAAATGAACCGGACCCAGCTTCAGGCAGAGCAAGTGAATCAAGCCTCCCAGCGTTCTGCCGATCTGGCCCGCAAGGGCGGCTCCTCACTGGGGATTGTGGTCAGACAGATGGAAGATATCGAGACACGGGTCACCAACCTCAGCCATGTCATTCAAAATGTCGATATGAAATCAAGTGAAATTGCTCAAACAGTCCAGCTGATCGACCAGATTGCCCAGCAGACCAATTTGTTGGCGTTAAACGCAGCGATTGAGGCAGCCCGCGCCGGAGAGCATGGCCGGGGCTTTGCCGTGGTTGCCGAAGAAGTGCGCAAACTTGCTGAGCAGGTTCAATTAAGCTTAGTTGATATTTCCCAACGCGTGCAGGAAATGCAGAGTGCCTCAGCAAATGCCCATCGCGAAATGGGCTCCAGTGTCCAGAGTGTGAATCAAGGCAGCACATACCTGCGTGAAATAGCCACTCAGTTTGGTTCAATCCTCACCTCGGTGGAGGAAAGTGCTGAGCTGGCTCGGGAAATTGAAAAATCTGTACGCCAGGTTCAGAGCGATGGCAAGCAGATGCAGGTGGCAATCAAAAAAGTAGTGGAAACAGCTCAATCCACAACAGCAGGTACACAGACCACAGCTGCGGCTGCCCAGGAGCAGAATGCCTCTGTGGAAGAACTTTTTGCTTCAGCTGAGAGCCTTGATCGTCTTGCCCAGGAGTTACGTGAGAAAGTTGAACATTTTAAGCTATAAGCAGTCAGGACCTCATCCCACAAAGGGTGGGGTCTTTGCTTACCTAAAGGATAAAATTCTCAGCAGAATAGTTTAAATAAAAAGCTTCATAAAAGCATACATATTTGGTATAGCATTTTGCACCTTCTGTTAAGATTATGTTAACAGAGATTTAAAGTTAACCTTGCTACACAGATTATGGCTAACAGAGTATAATAAGATTGAGTAGCTTTTAAGGAGTAGAGGAAATGAGCATGAGAAAAATCCGCAAAGCCATCATCCCGGCAGCCGGTTTGGGGACAAGATTTTTACCCGCCACAAAAGCTCAGCCCAAGGAAATGCTGCCAATTGTTGATAAGCCCACGATTCAGTTTATTGTTGAAGAGGCAGTAAACTCAGGGATTGAGGATATCATTATCGTTACAGGGCGCAATAAGCGGGCAATTGAGGATCATTTCGATCGTTCCATCGAATTGGAGACGTTCTTAATGAAAAGCGCCAAAGAAGAGCTCCTGGACATGGTTCAGGATATCGCTCGGATGGTAGATATCTATTACGTTCGCCAAAAGGAAGCACTGGGCTTAGGCCATGCCATTTACTGCGCGCGTAAGTTCATAGGCAATGAGCCTTTCGCCGTACTCTTGGGGGATGACGTCATTCATTCCGAGGTACCTTGTCTCAGACAGATGATGAACCATTATGAGCGGCATGGAGCGAGCATTGTCGGGGTTCAGCAGGTGCCCTTGGCCGAAACATCAAAGTATGGGATTGTTGATGGCGTGGAGTTTGGTGAACGCCTCTTTCGCGCTCATGATCTGGTCGAGAAGCCTCGCCCGGAAGACGCACCCAGCACTCGTCTGGCCATTATGGGCCGTTATATCCTGAATCCGGTTATTTTTAAAATACTGGAGAAGCTTCCGCCGGGCAAAGGGGGAGAAATCCAGCTTACTGACGGACTACGAGAGCTGGTAAAGCAGCAGGAGATCCTGGCCTATGAGTTTGAAGGCCGGCGCTATGACGTTGGAGATAAACTGGGGTTTGTGCAAGCTACCATTGAGTATGCCTTGCGCCGGGAAGATATTGCCGAGGACCTCAAGAAGTATTTAAATGAACTGGCCGGCAACGGAAGTTTATAAGAGGCTTATAAGTTATTAGTTTACTTATCGTATCCTTACAATAGATAGCCGCCAGATGTTTTGCTGCAGCAAGACATCTGGCGGCTTTTTACGTTACAAAGATAATAATTTTAAAAAATATCTAAGGTCGGCTGGAATTCTTTATGAAGGATGCTGTATTTTAATCGCGAAAGCCTGTACCCTTAAGCGACATGGTGGAAAATTGGACAAGCGCAGGGCAGAAAATGGGTCAAGCTATTCAGGAAAAGCGACAGAATTTCCTCCTAATAATTGGTAATATATTAAAGAACTATATTCTACTAAAGGAGGGAGATTCATGGAGTTCGACCAAAAGAAAGTGCTTACTCTGGCGGGGACCCTCGTCCTGGCCGCTGCTGTTGTGGTTGGCGGAATTTATGGGCCGAGTGCCTGGAAAGTCTTTATGAACAAGACAGTGAGCGATCAGAATGCTGTCTTGATCCAGACACCGCCGGTTGATGGCGCAGACACTGGAACAGCCGGCACGTCGGAGAGTCCGCCCGGGCAAGAAGCATCTGGGGCAAGCCCGGCAGCTACAGTAACCAATCCGCCGGGAATCAACGCAACTCCACAGGGAGATGTCTCTGGGCCAAAGAAATATAAAGAGCCCGATACAAAGGACATTAGCCTGGCGCCATCAGTTGCCGGCTTCTTCGGTGAAGGGGCTTTGAGTCAAGATGCTCTTAATCTTGCTTTCGGAGCAGCCTGGAATATTCATCAATATGTGGATGGATATCTGTTTGGCCCAACCGGCGGACCGCAAATGAATGAGGCGGACATTAAAAAGTATATTGTCTTCCATAAGTCATTGTGGGATCAACGAATAAAGAATGAAGCCGGAGCGACCAAGGCTGCCAGCTTCGCCAACTATATCGAAGTGCTCTTTAATCGTGGAATTGATGCCTTTGATGCAAAGGATAAAGTGCGGATTGAGCAGTTCCATCAAGAGATCCACGATTTGGACGCACATCTGATGCGTAATGATTCAAGTGCGAAAATCTACGGTGCAACTCCCTTTGCCACTAAGCGGTAGAGAAATCGCCTTTTTCCAGGATTGACAGGAAGGCAATGAAGTTTAGTTATAGCAGGATAAACGGTAAAAGATAGGGCTTATTTATCACCAAAGACTGATTTTGCTACCGCGCAGGCTGAGGCCCGTATAGCACGAGGAATCGTGACAATTCAGATAGATATTATTTGACAACTGAATATAGCGAGTTGAAAAGTACGCTAAGGCGTACTCAAACAGCCCGAAAGGGGTTAAGGAATTCAGATTGATGCTGATTCCGGAAGCAGGATAACGCAAGTGCGCTCCAGCCGGCGTTACCAGAAGGCTGCATTCTTGAAGAAAGGAATGCTAAGTCAGAATTCAGTTAAGCAGGTGAGAAATTGGAGCGGTGAAGTAGATTCGCTTCAAGACCAGAAAAATATAACAATGACCTACAAATGAAATGATATCATTTTCAAGTAAGATCTGCCCGAGAGGGCAGGTCTTTTTTTATCAGAATGTATAAGTTTTTGGATTCCCCCTTTACTACCTTGGTTTTTCTTATACAGTTTAATTATGGTATTGAATGGAAAAGATAACATAAAAGATTCATTTGTAAATATATCATAATAGGTAATATTTAATGGGCCTCAAAAGAATTCGTTGACAAAGTGGAGAAGGAGGAAGATAATGGACGTAATAGGAAGGGTGTTGGAAATGGCAGCAATTCTGAGAAGAAATCCAGATTTGATTATAAAACTAGCTACTGCTTCTATGGTAATGAGCGTTTCTTCTGCAAAATTATATGCGTACAATGCTACCCTTGTGTCCGAAATAAGAAAAGATGAGAATTTTTATGAAGACCTGAGATTGGCATATATAGATTGTGGAGAAGATGAAAGTTACTTTGCAGAATTGTTTGCTGAAGTTTCTTCCGAAGCCGACAAATTAATGTTAAAGTAATTTGAGGTATCAATATGAGTGAAAATCCATTAAGATGTGAAATCTTTTGGGCGAATCTAGAACCGGTCGTGGGTTCCGAGCAAGGGAAATCTAGGCCGGTTTTAATTATTTCTAATAACTTGATGAACGAAACTGCCCCAGTAGTAATTGTTATTCCCATGACAACAAGTGATGAAAAGGTGAAAAGCGGTCCGTTTAACATACCATATAAATCTCCCCAGATTTCCGTTAATAACAGCGCTGTTGAAGAGCTAAAAAAGCTTGGGCATTACTATAACCCTCAGGCGGATGGAGTATTACTATGTAATCAAGGTCGGACTATTTCGAAGTCAAGGTTGATTCACAAAGTAGGCTCTTTCAATGACATAACTGTTATCAGGAGTGTAGAAGAGGCAGTTAAGCATTCGTATGCCTTAGAGGCATGTGAGGTTTGTGGAATACCATTAAGAACTAATGGACTTTTCTGCATTAGGTGCAAGCGCCAATATCGAAAACTTTGCGTTTGTGGAAAGATTGTAAAAATAGAATATAACTTCTGTCCTAAATGTGGAAGGAGGATCCAAGTTGAATCTTCAAAACAGACAGGACTTAATTAATTCCCTATTAAGCCATTTGCCTGAAATCTCCACTTCTCTTGTAAATTTGGTTACCTATTTAAGAGATGTAATTGAAAAAGATGAGGTTCGTAATCAAAAGGTTATTGGTGAGCTGTTAGTGGAGCTTGAGAGATTAATGGCCAATATAAAACCGCTATTTAAACAAGTAAAACCCATTGAGACGGGATTGGAACTTGAAGAAATTACGCTCTATAAAAAATTTCTGATGAACATAAGTTTTGGAATTAAATCCATGTTAGAGTGGATGAAAGATGAAAAAGAACCTGAGGAAAAGATTAAAGAGTCAGTTGATACGTTTTTTGTTGCCGCGCAGCAAGTACTTGAATTAGTAAATCTTATTACTGCTGATAATAAAAGTAAAGAGTAGGCTTGATGAATCAAGCATTAATTCTTTTGCAGACGTAAGTGGTTCTTCGGAAGATGTAATGGGAGGATAAAACCCTCCCATTTTTTTATTCTTCCGCTATACCCGTTATAGTTGTAAAAAGAAGAAGAAAAAGGTATAATCAATTTAGATAATTATCTAATTATCTAATGAAGCTTTGCTTGCAGCATCCGGCGAGTAATTCCTAAAACATCCTATAAGGGGGTGAGCTCTATGTCTCCGCTTAATGATACCTTTAAGGCACTTTCCGATCAGACCAGACGGCAAATCCTCAAACTTTTGCATGAGAAGGATTTGTCAGCCGGGGAGATTGCAGAGCACTTCGAGATGACCAAACCCAGTATTTCTCACCATCTGAATATCCTGAAGCAAACTGATCTGATCAGTGACCGCAGGCAGGGGCAAAATATTTATTATACCTTAAACACCTCCGTCTTCGAGACGGTGATGGCCTGGTTCCTTGAATTCACCGAAAAGGGGGAAGCAAAATGGAAACAGTAAAAAACAAGGCGGGAGCACTTCTGAAAATCCTGTCAGGAATCATTATTGTTTTTAACTTTATTGTTGGGATTTGGGCTTATCCGAATTTACCGGATAGAGTGCCTTCCCATTGGAATGCAGCAGGTCAGATAGATGGTTATGTTGGCCCCTTGGCAGGTGCCTTTCTTTTCCCGTCAATTCTCATAGGGATCTATATCTTATTCTGGATTATTCCCTATATAGATCCGAAGAAGACAAATTATGCTCAGATGGGTAAGGTTTTATGGATTATCGGCTTTACCACAATCCTGTTTATGTCCATGATCTATCTGGGGACGATTGGTGTAGGCTTAGGCTATCTGGAAAACCTGCCTCGCTGGTCCTTCTCTGGTATCGGCATCTTGTTTATCATTATAGGTAACTACTTTGGCAAGATAAAATATAACTACACGATGGGTATTCGCAGCCCATGGACCCTAGCCAGTGAAGAAGTCTGGTATAAGACCCATCGCTTTGCCGGTCCCATCTGGATAGTGGGCGGGGTCATCATGGCTCTGATCGGATTCCTTCCCGCCGACTGGGTCGCATCCATGGTCATTGGTGTGATCGTGCTGATAAGCGGCCTGCCACTGGGATATTCCTATTGGCTTTACCGTAAAATCTCATCGGACAAATAAAGTCCGATATTTCTCCAAAAGCTTATACTTTGTGTCTAAAATCTCTTTTACCTGGTCAAGCTAGTATTATTACCAGATAAAGGAGATTTTGTATTTATGCGAAAAATGAACTGGCTGGTTGGTTCTATAGCTCTTGGAATAGGTTTGGTTGTGGGAGTGGTTGGGTATGCATTGGCTGTCACGACTCCATTGGACGGAAACTCACGGTTTGTGAGTCTGTGGGACGATAAAGACTCCCAGTCCGTGTCCGGCAACCTGCAGGATCGTGACACCACTATGAACCCAAGCGATCTGAATCCTCTTGATCCCAATACCCTGACTCAGAATAATCCTAATTCGGCTTCCGGCGAAAGTGACATGACGAATCCATTACTTACCCCTGAAACAGAGAACAATGGTGTAAACGCGGAACTCGCCCATAAAATTATCACTGACTACAAGCAAGACCTTGGTTTCTTCTTTGAAGCGTGGAAATCCACAGATATGCTGGGTTTTCGTTCCAAGCTCAGTAAAGCGTATAAGGGCGATGTTTATGAGAACCACGCAAGACAGGCAGAGCGCTTTATTGCCCAGGGTCTCGGCATAGATGTAAGCGAGATCCAATTCAATCAGGTCAATGTGGAATCCGGCACAGAGACAGCGGCAACCTTAATCGCGGATTATCTCTATACAGCCCAGGACTATGATATCGGCGAGCAGCTTCCTGCAGGGGAAAAGACGGAACATCAAGTCAAGGTCCGTGTCAACCTAATCTATGATGGAGCACGCTGGCTGATCACAGGGGAAACACCTGTCTTATAATTATCACAAACTTAGGCACTGCAAGTTCGGCAAACCCGATACCTGACTATAATATCCAATCACCACAATAAAATAAGGCGATATTAAGGACACACCGTTTCCGTCAAAGGAAATGGGTGTCCTTTTTTCAGCCGGCCTTAAGAATTTAACACAAATTACTAAGCATTTTCGGCAGGAAACTTCAGGGAAGTGTTGAAATAAGTACTATTCGACACTATTAGGAGGAGTTTCCATGATCCGTGATCGTGTCTTCAAACGTATTGTGGTCAGTGTGGTGCTTTGCTTGGTGCTGGGAGCTCAAACTTTCCTGGAACCGGCTGCCCTCAGCGCTGCGACAACAAGCCAAAACCCCGGCACTGATGAGATCAATTTGCTGATAGAAGAGATAGCAGTGGAAAAAGAGATCCCCAGTATTCTCCTTAAAGTAATTGCCTTTAAGGAAAGCACCTGGCGTCAGTTTGACAAACAAGGAAATCCTGTAATGGGAACGAATACAGCCCATCCGGCAATCGGAATTATGCAGGTTGCTTCCTATAAAGATGAAGATGCCGCAACCATTGAAAAACTTAAAACGGATATTGAGTTTAATATCCGGACCGGAGCGGATCTGCTCAACGAAAAGTGGAATTTTACCCCGAGAATCGGCGATGGAGACCGCAACAAGCTTGAAAACTGGTATTTTGCACTTTGGGCCTATAATATCTGGTCGGACAAAAATAATCCTAATGTGCTGGCAGCCAACACACCGTCAGGCCAGCAGATACCCCTTTCCTATCAGGAAAAGGTTTTAAACCTTTGCGCAAACCCAGACGGCTTTTTGGCCAATTACATCGAATCTGTAGAGATTAGCCAAATACCTTTAGATGTATTGCCGCAGACAGGCATTCCTGCAAAGACCGCCACATTCACCACCCCTGAGCCGGTCCATTATGGAGATTTAGGGGAGCAAACTAACGAGCAACAGCCTGGCCAGCCAAAGCCTGATCAGCCTCAGCCACCCAAGGCTCCGGTAGAGATGGAGTTTAAGCGGGTTGCAGGAGCAGACCGGATCGATACAGCAATCCGGCAAGCACTGGAAGGCTGGACTGATGGCGCACCTGCTGTGATCTTAGCTCGTGCCGATAACTTTCCGGATGCCCTGGCCGGAGTCCCCCTGGCGGCAAAGCTGGAAGCCCCCGTGCTTCTTACTTCAAGCGATCGGCTGGACAGCCGTGTGGCTGAGGCGTTAAGCACCTTAAATCCGAATAAAGTGTACCTGCTTGGCGGGGAAGGAGCCCTGAGCAGCAAGGTTAGCAGCGAGCTTAAAAAGTTAGGCTGGTCAGATGATCGGCAAATCCGGCTGAGCGGTCTAACCCGCTATGACACCGCAGCAAGCATTGCCCTTGCAACAGCGCGGGCAAGCAGCTATATCTCATCAGCCAGCAAGGGGGGACAACCTGGTGTCGAAGCCGTCGCCATCGCTACGGGGGAAAACTTCCCCGATGCCCTGAGCATTGCCTCTATAGCCGGGGCCAAGCAAATGCCGATCCTGCTTACCGACCCCAAAGCCTTACCTGCAGAGACTCTGAATGCCCTTAAAGAACTGCAGCCTAAGCAACTTTACCTCATCGGCGGAGAAGGAGCAATTTCAGCTGCGGTTCAGACAGAACTCCAAGCCCAGCTCAACCTTTCCTCAAGCCAAATAACCCGTCTCCACGGAGCCTCACGCTATGACACCATGGCCGCCGTGGCCCAGGCTTTTATCGGTGAAACCGAAGGACTCAGCTTTGCCACAGGAGAGGATTTCCCGGATGCTTTAGCAGGTGCAGCGTTGGCCGCTCGTCTTAATGCTACTGTCATCCTTCTCCCTAAGGACTCCCTCGAAAAATATCCCAATCTTAAAGCTGCAATCAATCAGCACCCCTGTAATTCCGACGCTCGGTCGTATATCTTTGGGGGAACAGGCGCCATTTCGAGCGAGCGTGAGCAAGAGCTCAAGGGTTTACTTTCAAGGGTCAATTAATGCAAGTCGCGTGGGTCAGACGGTTTAAGCCCAGGATTTTGCATTACATCGTTCACTCTGTAAGCTGCGCGGACCAATCTAACGCTCAAGTTCTTCGCTCCCACGGGGCCCGCCTGATTCGCCGTCCTTGGCTCAACAGGCGGTTGGAAACATCCGTGTTTCCAACCCGTCTCCGCGAATAACTTTCGCGAAGATTGGTTACCGCTCGCTTCGAAGCCGTTCACTATTGTAATGCAAAATCCTTGGGAGTTTAGGGTCACTTCGGGCTTAACTTTGAGGGTATCCAACTAAGGCTTTACTTGACTTGCACGGTTCTTGGGATGTACATAAAATGCTGGCCTTGACGGGACCCGTAAGTGTAGCTTTACGCACAAAAGCGAACGATTGGGCGCCAAGAAAGGGTGCATCCTATAGCAGGTGGGAATCCTGTCAAGTAAGGTCTAGCCAACCAACTTGTAGCGAGTCTTGGGAGGGCTGAGGTGACTCATCTCTCTAAGCGTAGACAGCAAGAGAACAGGCTGGAAGCCAAGTGCTGAAGCGATTGAGCCCCGAAATGCTATTTAACGGAAAGGCCGATGCTGTAGTCGTAGCAGAAGGCAACATACGCAGACCATAAAAGGCGAGGTCGTGCAGCTTCCCCGGGGTCAGAGAGACTGGCATGTTCGACATAGCTAGGATGTATCAACTTGGGAGACCTTACCGCCCTTCAGAAATGGAGTATGGCCGACAAGCCATAAAACGCAAGGAAGCCAAAAGGCAAGGTAAGGAGTCGGATTACCGAATAGTACCGATGAAATGGGGTAATGCCCAAAGAGGGAAGGCGGTAACATTTTAACGCCCTCGGGAGGGCAACACCAACTACACACGGAGGTAGGGAACGGGTGGACACGAAACTCACGAGGATAACTGAAGTCGCCAAACAAAAACCTAAAGAGAAGTTTACGTCCTTGGTACACCTAATCAACGAGGAGAGCCTCAAGAAAAGCCATCAGGAGATGGACGGAAAGAGAGCTGTCGGAGTCGATGGGGTGACCAAGGAAAAATACGGTAAGCAACTCGGGGAGAACCTGACGGATCTGGTCCAGCGGATGAAACGGCAGGCCTATCGCCCTCAAGCCGTACGCAGAGTGTATATCGAGAAAGCAGGAAGTCACAAAAAGAGGCCCCTGGGAATCGTCGCCTACGAAGATAAACTGGTGCAAGCGGTTATGGCTGACGTACTCAATGCCATCTATGAACCGGAATTCCTCAATCACTCCTTCGGCTTCAGACCAGGAAGAGGGCCCCACGATGCCTTGAAAGCACTCAACGACATCCTCTACTTTCAACCGATCAACGTCATAGTCGACGTAGATATACGCGGTTTCTTCGATCATGTGGACCATAACTGGATGATGAAATTCCTGGAACACCGCATAGCAGACCCAAACTTCCTGCGGCTGATTCGACGATTTCTTAAAGCCGGGATAATGGAAGGGAACGTGATGTATGAAACGGATGAAGGAACGATCCAAGGAGGCAATATCTCGCCTATCTTGGCTAACATCTATCTCCACTACGTCATTGATCTCTGGTACGAAAAACGGATCCGAAAGCAGTGCCGAGGACAGGCGTTGATGGTACGCTTTGCAGATGATCTAGTCTTCTGTTTTCAGAAAGAAGAAGAAGCCCGAGAGTTCTACAAAGAACTCTGCCAAAGACTCAAGGACTTTGGACTGGAGATCGCAGAGGAAAAGACAAAGATCCTAACCTTCGGACGGGAAGCCTACAAAGCCTACCAAGAAGAGAAGAAGGATAAAGACAAGGATAAAGGGCAGGGACCAAGAAAACCGGGAACATTTGACTTTCTAGGATTCACCCACTACTGCAGTACCGGGAGGAACGGGAGATTTCGGATTAAGCGGAAAACAAGCAACAAGAAATACCGAGCGAGTCTAGCCAAAGTTAAGAACTGGATCCAAAAGCAACGGCATCTGCCTAAGAAGATCCTGATGGAAATGCTAGGGGTTAAGCTGAGAGGCTACTACCAATATTACGGAGTCTTGGACAACAGCAGGATGCTTGAGAAGTTTAGCGATAAAACCAAGCAATACCTATTCAAGTATCTAAACAGAAGAAGCCAAAGAAAAAGCTTAACCTGGGAGGGGTTTAACCTCCTGCTGAGAATGGTTCCGCTGCCCCGACCAAGAATCTACCATAAACTCACTCAGATAAAACCAAACATTGGCGTACTATGGTAAATGTTAAAATGAGGAGCCGGATGCGGGAAAACTGCACGTCCGGTTCTGAGAGGGCTGCGTACACAATTGGGATAACCGAGAGGTACGCATCTACTCGACTGGCAGAGGGGCGATCAAGCGAAACCAGGATTCTCTTGGTATAGATTGCCAGTGGTTCACTTGCAGAAAGCATCAGGGTTTTGGCAATCTCCCTGAGAATCCGGTGAAGCGCGCCCCGGCGCCGTCCGGAGAGAGCGTTGTGCGTAAAGCTGCCCCGCCCCAGATTCTCGGAATTAATACAAAACTTGCAACATCCCAGGGTGGAAAGGAGGATGCCCTGTGCCTCTAAGTGCACTCAACGATCTTACAGCACGCAACGAAACAGAAAGCTGTCTGCTCTGCCATAACGCTCCCTGCACTCAAAAATGCCCTCAGGGCCTGGATCCTGCCAAGATCATCCGCTCCCTGCGTTTTGAAAACTTCAGCGGCGCTGTGGGAGGAATCGGGGAAGAAATACCCTGTGAGAGCTGTAGGAGCCAGGACTGTCTGGAAGCCTGCCTGGCAGGTAAACTGGACCGGCCCCTGCGGATACCCCAGCTGATGGCTTATACAGGAGGGCTGAAAAAGGAAGGGCTGGCGGAATCCGGCAACGTTGATTTAAGCATCGAATTTTGCGGTATCCCGTGTGAGAATCCTTTTTTCCTTTCCTCTTCCGTGGTGGCCAGCAACTATGAGATGATTGCCAAGGCCTTCAAGATGGGATGGGCCGGAGCTGCCTTTAAAACGATAGGAACTTTTGTCCCGGAAGAAGCCTCACCGAGATTTGCCACCATCCGCAAGGAAGGCAACTCCTTTATCGGTTTTAAAAATATTGAGCAGATTTCCGATTATACCCTGGAAGAGAATCTGGCAGTCTTAAGTCAGCTCAAGAAGGATTTCCCCAGCAAAATCCTGATCGCCTCGATTCTGGGTCAGGATGAGGAAGAATGGACTTATCTGGCCGAGCGGGTGACCGAAGCCGGCGCGGATATCATCGAATGCAATTTCTCCTGTCCCCATATGAGCGGTGAAGGCTTAGGCTCGGATGTGGGACAAAACCCTGAGTTGGTTGCCTTATATACTGAAGCCACCCGCAAGGGCACCCATTTGCCGGTTCTGGCCAAGATGACGCCCAATATCGGCAATATGGAGATTCCCGCCCTGGCGGCCATGAAGAGTGGGGCCACCGGGATTGCGGCTATCAATACCATTAAGAGCATCATGAACATCCACCTGGATGATTTCACTTCCGAACCCCAGGTCGACGGCAAATCCTGTGTGGGCGGATATTCCGGCAAAACGGTCAAGCCCATAGCTCTGCGTTTTATTCATGACATGAAAAAGCACCCGCAGCTTAAGGATGTTCCGATCAGCGGGATGGGCGGGATTGAAACCTGGAGGGATTCAGCCGAGTTTCTGGCCTTGGGCTGTGGCAATCTCCAGATTACAACCTCAGTAATGCAGTACGGCTACCGGATTATTGAGGACTTGATCGACGGCCTTTCTTCCTATTTAAAAGAAAGAGGATTTTCCTCAGTTCAGGAAATGGTAGGTATGGCCTTGCCGAACCTGGTTACGGCTGAAGAACTGGATCGTCATTCCGTCTCCTATCCCAGGTTTGAGCGCAAACGCTGTCTGGGCTGCGGTCGCTGTTACCTTTCTTGTTTTGATGGAGGACACCAGGCCCTGCTCATGGATGAGCCGGGAGGAGGCCCGAAATTAAATCCCAAGAAGTGTGTGGGCTGCCACCTCTGTATCATGGTCTGTCCGGCAGGAGCAATCTCTGCAGGGAAAAGAGTCAAGGTTTAGCTACTCAGTCCTAATTATTCAGGTTCAATAACTCGGTTAAAATTGCTCAAGTTCAATAAGTCAGTTATAAACTACTCAAGCTCAACAAATCAGTTATAAATTACTCAGTTTCAATTACTCAATTTAATCATGCTGCAAGGGCGCAGGGGATAAGATTTTCAGTTGCCTCATCCGAGGTGGAAAATTTTTATCACCCTTTTTTATTTAGGAGGTCTGCATATGAGTGTACCTGAAATTCAGATTAAAAATGTGGGTATGGTTTATCCAGTCAATAACGGAGAGGAGATTGTCGCTTTAAATGATATAAGCATGGACATTCATAAAGGGGAATTTATTTCCCTGCTGGGGCCTTCCGGTTGCGGAAAGACCACCCTGCTGCGGATTATGGCCGATTTGCTTCAGCCCACCTCAGGCAGTGTCTCCATCCGGGGGCAGTCGCCCCGGGAGATCCGGCTGCAGCAAAAGTATGGAATCGTCTTCCAGAGCCCGGTCCTTTATGACTGGCGCACGGTGCGGAGAAATATCTGCATGCCCATGGAAATCATGGGTGTTCCCAAGAAAGAACGGACCGCCCGTATCGACCGGATGCTGGAACTGGTGGGACTGAAGGACTTCGGTTACAAATACCCTTCTGAGCTCAGCGGAGGGATGCAGCAGAGAGTGGGAATCGCCAGAGCCTTGGCTCTTGACCCGGAGTTCCTGCTGATGGATGAGCCTTTTTCGGCCCTGGATGAATTCACCCGGGAAAAGCTCAATGAAGATCTGCTGAACATCTGGAGCAAGACCCAAAAAACCGTGATCTTTGTTACTCATAATATCCCCGAATCCGTGTTTCTGTCCGACCGGGTCGTGGTGTTATCCCCGCATCCGGGGAGGCTTTCGGCCATTGTGGATATTGATTTGCCCCGGCCCCGGGAAAGCGCAATCCGGGAGACTCCGGAATTCTATGAATACGTGACCCAGATTCGCAGAAGCTTCGAGGGGGTATAGATGGCCTATGGACAAAAAGGAAAAACGGATCGTAGCTTTGGTCTGGGGCATCGGAATTATTCTGGTCTGGGAACTTCTGGCCTTCTTTTTGAAGAATGGACTGCACGACAAAATGGCCTCAGCCAAGCTGCCTTATCCCCATATCATTGTTCAGACGCTGGCGGCCAACTGGCAAACCTTGCTGGAAGCAGGGGCGGTGACCTTCTCCCGGGCGGCTATCGGATTTGCTCTCGGTGCCGGGGTGGGAATTATCCTGGCTGTGACCATGAGCTTATCTAAAACCCTCGAACGGATCGCTTTCCCGTATCTGATCGTTTCCCAAATGATTCCGGTTCTGGGGCTGGCACCGATCATTTTCAATATCGTCCGGGATATGGATGTCTCCAGAATCGTAATTGCGGCCTATATCACTTTTTTCCCGGTGGCCGTCAATATGCTGAGCGGGTTGAAAAGTGTGGAGCAGGATAAGAAAGATTTGCTGTACTCTATCGCCGCCAGCAAAACCAAAGTTTACTACAAGCTGATGTTTCCCTTCTCCATGTCCTATCTGTTCACCGGCCTGAAAATTGCCGCCCCCATGGCGGTCACGGCTTCGATCCTGGTGGACATGCTGGGCTCGAAAAGCGGAATCGGCGTAAAAATTCTTTACTCATTGTATTCAAACTCGACGAATATCTTCTGGGCCGCCGTGGTAACCAGCGCATTAATGGGGATTCTCAGTTACTACATCGTGGTTCTTGCTGAGCGGGTCTTGTTCCCCTGGCAGAATGTTTCCCTGAGAAAGGCAGGTGCCCGCACATGAAAATAAAAGGCAAAGGAATAGGCAATATCTTATGGCCCCTGGCCTTTGGCATTCTGGTGCTGGTGGTCTGGCAACTGGGTATTTTTCATCAGGTTTTGCATCTGAAACCTTTTCAGTTGCCGGTTCCTTCCGAAATCGCGGCCACGCTGTCTGATAACCTGACCAAGGCTTTGAAGGATTGCGGAATTACCATTTCGGGTGCCTTGATTGGGATGATTCTCGGTTCGTTGATCGGATTTATGATTGCGGCGATTGCTACCTTTTTTCCCAAGTGGGGTTTCGGCGGCATGATCGTGATTACTGCTTTTAACGCTATTCCCATTGTGGCTCTCTCGCCGATTATGAATCTTTGGTTTTCCAGCGGGATGGGGCAGAAAATCGGTGTAGTGACTGTGGTCTGCATGG
>Ga0366808_1038_pt1 | contig 18815 bp, 23 predicted proteins | sample TotcelN113001M13_FD_207020 | JGI IMG/M metagenome (GOLD analysis project Ga0366808, IMG submission 207020) | Enriched cells from coal bed in the Powder River Basin, Montana, United States - Total cells N11 rep3 HSBNCT.N11.300.1.M13 ... | reverse complement strand
TTTTATTTACATCGAAAAGCATCGCATTGAATTCTTCATCATCATTCCGGAGTTCTGCCTAAGCATCATCAAAGAGAGGATTTCTGAGTCATGGCAAGGTGTTACCATCACCACAGTTGAGCAAATTCCTACATTTAAAAATACGGCCACAAAATATCAGATGGTCTATACCAAAGAGGACGGGCTCAGCCTGGCAGTCGATAAGCGCAATAATGATCTTTTGGAGAGCAACCTTAATATCGTGGATATTTTGGAAGACGGGGATAAGATGGGGCTGTTTTATAACTTTATCCCGATATCACAGCATTCATGGTTCAGCGAGTATAGAAACACCATTAACAAGGTGCGGAGAGACCAGCCAGTCGATAAAAACAAAGTCGGCCTTGGATACCTTTTGAGATTCGCATTTTCTGTAGTCCATGATCTCACTAATGACTTAGCTGGAATCATCAGCGGAAAGCCTTCAAGGGCTCTCGTGCGATATGACCGAGATGGTACAGTCCTTGAACAGACGCTGACAAACCTGATGCAACCCAGAAGCATTTCTGATGCTACTTTTAAAAAGGGCAAGGATACGATCCTGAATACTCAGATCCTTGTTCTCAGTGAAAGCCCTGACCGTATCCGGCAAATCAACAATGCCAAGAGTCTATCACAAAGCTTCATATCTATATCTGAAGACAATGCACTGACGGCCAAACGATTCTCTAAGAAGTTTGATCCCCTCTCCTACCGTTCGAGCAACTCCCGGCCGGGTAGAGATATAAAATTAGATGCTTCCTGGGTACCTACTTTATTGGAGTGATGTGCATCGGGGAAAGTACTTGCAAGGGATCCTCGAATAAGGCCTACCTCTCAACGGATTTTAATTATCAGTTCCTCTCCCTTGTCATCATGGGACCGAACCGGGCCGGCAAGTCAAAGCTGCTCGCTAATCTGGCCCAAGGACGCTATTGCAAACGGGGAATGCGTTATCATCCCCGACTTTATCAGCACCTGCCAGCTAAGCGCTGAAATCGCTTCCGTATTCCCTCCGGATCAGGTTTTAACTATAACCTGTGATCAATACGGAACCCTCCAGGGCATGGGCTACAACGAGGTTCCGAAAAGCAAAGATCCTTTTATGCAGTATAAGAACGCCAAAGAGCAAACGGCGCTGCTCATGACTCTGGTCGATAGTATCAATCTGGACAGCGCCAGCTTCACGGCCAGGATGGGCCGATATTTTGAAAGCGCAGCGCTCGCTGTCTTCCTTAACAACGGCCCCATTAAAGATGTTTTCTCTGTCCTCGTGAATCATAAGGTGCGCAAAGACTATATTGACCGCATCCCGGAGGCTCAGCTGGAGAACATGCTGGAATACATGGATTACCTCAGCGAGCTGGACGATGTGGAAAAAGGCAAGGTCGTAGGTACTCGGAGCCACTTGATCACCGGGGCCATAGACCGGCTGCAGAAGCTCAAGGTCAATGCCTACATTGAGACAATGCTTAAAAAGGATACCAGTGGGAACATAAACCTAGTCGAAGAGATACAAAAAAATCAGCTCATCGTCATCAAGATGCCGCAGCGCATGTTCCTGACCGATAATGAAAAGGACGTCTATGTTACGTATTGGATGACTAAGGTCTGGCTTGCCCTGCAGATCAGGGATGAACTGTATGAAAGTGATCGGGCAAAAATGACTAAGCTTAATCTCCTCATCGATGAGCTCTATCAGGTTACCAACGCCGAGAAGTTCCTAAAGGAAAAGCTAAGCCAACTGCCCAAGTTTAATATTAAACCGATCATCAGCTGCCATTATCTCAACCAGCTCAAGGTGATCCGCGAGGAGTTCAGGAGCGCCAATGCAAGCTATATGCTTATTGCAGGTTGCGATAAGCAAAACTACAGTGAACTCAAGAGTGAACTATACCCTTATGAAGAAGAAGACTTGTTGAAGCTGAAGAGATTCTATAGTCTGAACTTAATCAAGTGCAATGACGGCTATGCAACATTCATAACCCATCTACCGGCACCTATTTCATAGATTAACCCCTGGTTGCCAACCGGGGGCTTTTCATTATGTATAGTTCTTGTTCTATTGAGTCAAGAATATAGGCAAAATAAATTTGAAAGGTGTCTGGATGTTTATGAGAAAACTACTCATTATAGTAGCAGTTCTCCTTGCTCTCCTGGCGTTCACCAATCCAACTAAAGACGAATTTGTTTCCTGGGGTCAAGCCCAAATGGTCAATTCAGTAGATAATGGTTTCCTAAAATGGGGCGTTTCCCTATTGGGCAAATCTTATGTCGAGAATACCGCCAATGCCAAGGACTACGTCTTTTTTACGCTTTATGAACTCCCGCTTGGAGACAAAAAGGAAACTGTACTTGGTGTTTTCAATAATTTTTATCCGATCAGTTCCACTGCTGCTTATGTTGATCCGGCTGAAATAGAATAAACAGAGAACCCTCGGCAAAGGCCGAGGGTTATATTTATCGCTATATTTGCTTAAGTCCGTTGTCTTCTATAAACTCGTTAAATCTCTGTTCAGCAGTTTTACCCGAAAAATTGATCTGTGAAAAATGCATTATTTTCGTATTCGGACTATTAGGATCTTCTATGACAGTTATTCCACTAAATAATGATTTTTTGATACTATTAAAGGCTCCTTTTACACTACCATGATCTTTCTTATAAAGGACGCTTGAACTACCATGTTGTCTAGCTTCTTCTTCGGTTTTAAAATATTCAACTTGCATATTATAGCCCGTAAAAATTCCATTTCCTACAGGGTATACTTGAATTGAAAGGACATCCTTAGCTGTCAAATTATAAAATAGATGCACAATTCCCAAAAGACCTAATAGTACTATTCCTGCGATTACAACCTTTTTATTAACCATTTAACCACCCTTTCAATAATTGCAATTTTATTGAAAGAATTATACATCTAACCGTTTCAATATGTTATAGGAAATAAGTCCTATTTTCCCCATGCTAAAAAGCAGAAGCCCCGGCTCCAGCTGCCAGGGTTTCTGCCTCTATGATGTGGCTCACTATACTATATGGCTCTATCCCAAAAGTGTGACAAACCATAGGAATTGAGAGATTTCCCAGTCTTGGGAATTTTAAAGACCCCATAAAAGCAGAAGCCTGGCGCTATCACAACACCAGGTTTCTGCTTTCATGGACACGATCATCACCAAAAATATCTTCCTCACAATACACTATATGGCCATGCTCCTTAAAATGTGACAAAGCACTAGGATTATTCCTCGGTGACGATAACCGCTTGGGGTCAGGCCGAAACCAATGATCCGGATCAACTCCGGGGAGGTCGCGGGATCCCGCTTTGGCTGGCTTTGCAAAGTTGGCCTTTACATATATATTTGTTCTTTAAAAAGAATCCAAAACGTAAATGTGTAAACAATTCCACTTTTTCTTTATAAAATATGGTATATTATCTATAGGAGCGCATAGTTTCTTGTGACAATGCGCAGTATTTTGTAGTAAAGGAAGTGAAATTAAAATGGCATACAATGTTATGGATGTTGCTCGTTTTGTTATTAACTATGGCAATGACAAAGGCTATATAATTTCTAACCTGAAGCTACAAAAAATATTATACTTTATTCAAGTCCATTTTTTAGCTTTCACGCCCTCCCACAAACCTTGCTTTAATGAGGATATCGAGGCTTGGAATTTTGGGCCTGTAATCCCTGAGGTTTACCATGAATTCAAGCAATTCGGTAGCGGGAAAATTCCGCCTATTAAAGAATATTACGATTTTAGCAACGGCGTATGGGATATTAAGCTTAAATCTTTTTCCGAGGACTTGATCGATTCAAAAGATAGAGAAATAATAATTTCAATGGTAGACTTATGTTCTCAGCGCTCGGCTTCTGATTTAGTACGCATTACCCACGATCAAGCCCCATGGAAGAGCGCATACCGACCATATCAAAATAATGTTATCTCTAAAGAGTCGATTTTATCTTACTTCAAAAAGGATTAGCCTATGAATAGTGACGCATTTAAAACAGATAGTATAATTGAATGCCATCCTACTATGGAAGAAAAATTGGCAACAATGCAAAGTAGGATGGTTAATATATGCCATCTGCTGATCCGTGATTCAAAAGAATTCAATGCTACGCTTGCAGCTAGTGAGATTTCTAAGTATATAACAGAGTATGATCGAATTTTATATCATGTAATAACAAACTTCATCTATTCACTACCCTCTGGTCAAAAAGGAGTTTTTGAAACCAACCTATACAAACTGGTTGAATGCGTGATGGCGGGTAGTCAATACGACGTTGAGACTCAAAAGCTCATCTTAAAAATTTGGGATCATACAAATTTAGCCATGAGGCAATTGGATGCATTAGGCATTGACGAAGATAACTTTTCTAGATTTTTTTATGCTAAGGTGCCTGAGATAAGAGAAAGCATGGACGCGCAACTATCTTCACACCAAAAAGAGGTAACATCGCAATTAGTATCATTGGTTGGTATTTTTACCGCCATCTCTTTTCTTATTTTTGGCGGAATTAGCTCATTAGGAAATATATTTAACAACGAAATACCTTTATTAAGATTATTAATAATGAGCTCTCTTTGGGGATTATGCTTTGCGAATTTATTTTTTGTCTTTATTTATTATGTTGCCAAAATCGGCCGAACACATATTGAAGCAAATGGCTCTCATTATTACGGAAGCACCACACAATTATACAGCTTTAAAATAAGATATCCTGTAATGTATTATCTCAACCTCATTTTAGTAAATAGCTTTACGATTTGCATTTGGTATTATTTAGTTGGCATTGACAAGCTTAAGTTATTTATTAGAATGTTTGACGGTTTTGCTATTCATCACCAAATAGATTGGACTCTCGTTTTTGAACTCTTTATAATTCCGCTAGCCTTTATCTTAATTACTTTTACCGCGGCGCATTTCCTTAATACCTTTAACTCAATTTATCAATACAAACTTAGGCCACGCATTCGCCGTCTTATTGTATATCCGATCTTCAATTATTTGAAAACAAAGTATTACAAAACTTTTAGGAAACAAGATATATAGCAAAGCCCTCCTCCGCACCAAGCGAGAGAGGGCTTTGCTTTATCCTATATTGTACTTGGAGGCTCTTCGCCTCGGTCACCGGTTTTAAGTAAGCGTCAAATCTAACGACACATAGCTCACCCGCCTTTTCTGTGAGAAACTATAGTAGCGAGAGTATCCTGAGATATCGCGAGAACTCTCAGTAGCTCTTAATACGACTCGCAGGAGAGGATAACAATGGAACTGCAAAAGGTAAAACATGAGCTTAAAGTGGAGGAATGGCGCAAGCTTATTTCTGAGTGTCGGAACAGCGGACAAACGATTGGCACGTGGTGCAAAGAGCGCCGTATCAGCCCACAGACCTATTATCGGTGGCAGCGTACGGTTTGGGATGCAGGGACACAAAACCTTCTTGAGCGGTCAAAGCGGCAGTCGGTCATGATGCAGGAAGAGACAGCGGTGTTTGCGGAGTGTCGGATACCAACTCCCGTTCAGAGCGCGTCTGCGGCGGCCATCATCCTTCGCCTGAATACCGTCACGCTGGAAATTCAAAACGGGGTCAGTCCGGAAACCGTGGAAACGGTTCTCAGAGCGGTGAAGGCGCTGTGTTAGATGTCACACATGCTGCGCACGTGTATCTGGCCTGCGGTTACACTGATCTGCGACGAGGTATTGATGGACTGGCAGCTATGGTCCAGCAACGCTTTCAGCTTGACCCCTTCTCGGACAGTCTGTTTCTGTTTTGCGGCCGGCGAACCGACCGGATTAAAGCGCTATACTGGGAGGGAGACGGGTTCGTGCTTCTGTATAAACGATTGGAGACCGGACGCTTTCAATGGCCAAGAACCCCGGACGAAGTCCGGACTCTCACAGAGCAACAATTTCGCTGGCTCATGGAAGGACTCTCCGTCGATCAGCCCAAAGCCCTGCGTCCGGTGACGGATCTATGCATCGTTTAAAAGACCGGAAAGCCTTGAAAATACAGAGATTTTCATTGTGAGCAGAGGTAAAATACGGTATAATTTAAGTATGAAAAGCATGAATGAAACCGGAATGAACACCGCCGAAATCGTCACGATTTCGCGCGCACAATACAATGAATATCTTTCGTTGAAGACCCAAAACGCCGAATTGTCGCATCAAGTGGAGTGGTTCATGGAACAACTGCGCCTGGCTCGGCAAAAACGTTTTGGGTCTTCTTCTGAACAGAGCCAATATGACGTCTGGGAGCAGCCGAACCTGTTCAACGAAGTGGAAGTCTTCGCGGACGAAGCCGTACCGGAACCGGAGCTAACCGAAGTAGAAAAGCACGTTCGCCGGAAGAAGCGCCGGGAAACGAAGGACAGCCTGCCTGAGAATCTGCCCGTTGAAACCACGGAGCATTTTCTGCCGGAGGAAGAGCTGAACTGCCCGGTATGCAATGACGAAATGAAAATCATCGGAAAGACCGTAAAGCGACGGCTCAAACTCATTCCGGCCAGCGCGGTGATCCTGGAGGATATCTATTATACCTACGCCTGCCAAACCTGCGAAAAAACCGGAACCAGCGTTCCAGTGGTCAGAACACCTCAGAGAAACAACGTTATCCAGGGCAGCTTTGCCTCACCGGAGGCGGTGGCGCACATCATCACGCAAAAATTTGTCCTGGGAGCGCCGCTGTACCGGCAGGAGCAGGCCTTTTGGCGTCAGGGAATTTTGCTTTCGCGCCAAACCATGTCTAACTGGGTGCTGAAAAGCACGGCGGACTGGCTGGAACCGATCTACAAGGAACTACAGCGCAGGCTTTGCACCCGGCAAGTGCTGCATGGAGACGAAACCACGTTGCAAGTCCTGCGGGAACCAGGAAAACCGGCTCAGTCCAAAAGCTACATGTGGCTCTATCGAACCAGTGGAGATACCGAGCAGCCGATTGTTCTGTACGAATACCAGCCAGACCGGAAAGCCATCCGTCCTGCTGAATTCCTCAAGGGCTTTTCTGGATATTTACATACCGATGGCTACAGCGGCTACCATAATCTACCCAAATCGATCACCGTGGTGGGGTGCTGGGCCCATGCCCGACGAAAATTTGATGAAGCGCTGAAAGCTCTTCCGGCTAAAGACCGGGAGGGGTCTTTGGCCCTGCGCGGAAAACGCTACTGCGATGCGCTGTTTACTATTGAAGAGCAACTGAAGGCCTGCCCAACGGAAGAGCGCCATAAGAAACGCCAGGAATTGGCCAAGCCGGTGCTGGATGAGTTTTCTGCGTGGTTAAGCATCCTTAAGGCCGCACCGAAATCCGCACTAGGCAAAGCGGTCTACTACCTTCAAGAACAATGGCCTTACCTGATCCATTATCTACGGGATGGGCGGTTGGAGATCAGCAACAACCGCGCGGAGCGCAGCATCAAACCGTTTGTCATTGATCGAAAGAACTTTTTATTTGCCAACACGCCGAAAGGGGCACAAGGCAGCGCAGTTATGTTCAGCCTCATTGAGACCGCGAAGGAAAACGGACTGGACCCCTACCGTTTTCTGAGTTATGTCTTTGATGTAGCACCCAACATAGATCTGGATAACCCGGGGCAGTTAGAACAGTTGTTACCCTGGAATGCGCCGGAGACGTGTAAAGTTCCTGTAAGGCCCAGACGGGAGGAACCCAAATGAAGAAGCGAAGTAACATTGACACCGTTCTCGATATGGTAGAAGCGTTTCTCAAAGGGAAAATGAGCCGACTCGATTTCCGGTTGGATTTTCCCTATGAAGTCCAGCAGCGCTATCTCAAGATGGCCCGTGAAGATGAGGAGTTTGCAAAATTAATCGACGATCGCTTGGTAGAAGACGGTGTATACAAAGGTGAGTGTCTTAATGATGAAGCGTTCCGGGAACTCATACGGAAACAGTTTCTGGATGTCGTTGACATCAGCGACGAGGGATTCATATAATCTCCTGAGATCAGCCGGTACTTGTCAAGGTGCCGGCTGATTTGACGCTTACGGTTTTAATGGAAGCGGCTTGCTTTTCTGCAGTATTGGTTTTATCATTCGTCCCCATCAAAAACTCTTGGAACAAATTCCTCAGCGCCTCAAAGTCGATTTTCCCGGCTACTGCAGCCGCATCCACTTTGCCCTCGACAAAGATATACACGATTGCCGGCACCAGGATCAGGGCTACACTGGACACCATTTCAATAGTACTGTCCGCCACTCCGAAGAGCCCTAAAATACCCGTGAGAATTGAGATGATCGCAAGCCAGAACTTCCGACTAGTAAGTTTTGCTTTCAACATTTCCATTTGATTGTTCCCCCTTTAATTTTTTCTTTGTTATCCCAGATAATAACCAGAGCTCACCAACTGTAAAGCTGAACCATGCCGCAATCAGGGCAGTTGGCTCACTGCCAACCTTCAAAAAGACATAAAGAACGCCGATAGTAAATCCGGTATTCAACATAATAACCAGGAATACTATCAGCTTTGAGAATCGATTCCTTTTTGCCATGGTAGTCACTCCTCGACATCCGGGAGATTAACTGTCTGCCCGGCCAGTGTATGGGTGCAATCACTTAGGAATTGGATTCTCCCATTAGTAACAAAGCTGTGGCAACGATGTGTTCGCGGCGGGTCAGCAATGTGCTCATTCACAAGCATTGATGGTGAAAATGTTGGCTTTTCCATATCTACATTAAATGCCCAACGTTGGTCAAAGACATGATGGTAGCCGCATCCAGGGCAAAGTATTGCTGGAAGACTGAATACTCCATCTGGGTTAGAAAGCATAATTATTTTGGCCATGGGGGTCACTTATTCAGCGCAATGAGCGCTGTTTGCTTACGGTCACCGCCACGATAGTAGTAGCTTCCATTCCCATCGGTGCCCTCTACTCCAAAGTAATGCTTATTTACTGCCGGATATCTGTCTTCATAGCCGGATAACACCATTGGATACCCCTTGCTTTGACTAAACGTTAATGCCGCCCCGACATCACCATCTTTGTAGATCACCAAGTTTTCAATCATGTCGTTCTCCCCTTTCAAATCATTAAATAGCCTTGCCCAAGGGAATTCAGCGCCTGGATCATTAGGGCGATTTACACTGTCAATCCGGTAGTGCCCGAGAATATGATCCGAGTCAACTTTGATTTGCGAGTATTTTTGGACCAAATAACGATGTAGCCAGAGGCTTGCCTGGTATTGGACTTCCGTCAGCCCCTGGCCGGCGAAAGCCTCATGTTCGATGCCGACGGTATACCGGTTTGGATTCTGGCCATCGAATAGTTTCCAGTTAGGTTTATTTGCTTCCCCGGCATGCCAAGCTGTATCTCCTTCTTTGACGAACTGCAGAATTCTCCCGTCCCGGGTAACGATGAAGTGGGCACTGGCCTTTGATGCTGGATTCTGGAACCAGGATTGACACCCGGGCATAAGCCCTGCAGTGATGTGATCCACGATAGCTATAAGAGGCTTCGTTCGACCTGCCCAAAAATTAGGGCTTCCGATCCATTCGATTTGCGGCATAAACTTAACCCCCTAATACAAATTCTTAACGCCCTGCTCAGTCATGAAATCCTTCTGTTCATGCTTCACCCGCTGAGCATACTCCAAGGCTGCTGTCATTTTCCCATTGCATTTCCCATCCCTCAGGGCGTGAGCAGTGGCTTCCCCAAGGGCAATTGCTGCTCCGACACTCCGGATCAGCAGGATCTGATTTTGCTCTCTGGCCCGGTCGAGCTCTTCCCTTACCTTATCCCGTTTGGTTATGTTCTTCTGAATTCCCCAGAAACAAAGCCCAGTGACTGCACTTGGTATGCTCATTGCAGCCAGGACCGCCGTTGCATCTATTTGCACTCAATCCCCTCCCTTATTTGTGCATAATAAAAGGACCGGCCCCGAAAGGGTCAGTCCTACACGTATCGTCAACTTATGAAACTTCAGAAGAGTTAAGTAAGCTCTTTAGTACAGGGATTACATTTTCATAATATCTAAATGTCTCAACTTCTTTACTGCTATACCTTGATTTATCATGAAAAAGCTTTCCATACTCATCGGTTTTAAGGTTATGCCTGTTCGCTAAAATGCCAACCATAGCGCCCGTGATCCCCAAAACATTTCCAATCTCGGTAGCCGAATAGGTCTTTTGGGTTGCTTCAGGCAACGGAAGTAAGTGCTCTCCGGTAATGATTTTAGTTGCATGACTTTCAAGGACTTGCCGGTAGGTACCATCGTATCTGTCGGCTATCTTCAGTAACAAGCCGGCCTGTCTGAGTTTGACGTTCTCCTCACTGGTCTTGGCGATCATCTTTTGGTATTCTGTCATTTCAACGATCTTAGATGCAGACTTATCAGCAATATACCCGCCGGTCTGCCGGATCTCAGGAACCACATCACGACGAATCCATTTACGGAATTCAACTCCTTGGGGCTTATCGGTATATTGGAGGAATCCATATAATCCATCCTCATAGAAAATGGTGAGGTTTGGGGTTTTTGAACTGACTACTTTTAAGGTAGTCACATGATTTACCATTTCTTTAAAGGCTTTTAGCCCTTCTCCTCTTAATACATCGTGCTCTAACCCCAGTTCAAAAGATTCTGCAGTTATGCAATCCTGAATTGTTTTGGATGTATCAGCATAACCAAAAAGGGATACGATTTCGCTTGCAATCCAGCAAGGCTTATCCTTCCAAATGAATGTGTGTACCTGATTGCCATTAAACTCTTTGACAATTAAATCCACTTAAAACACCCTAACCTTCTCATTCGAATGCCTAGCGATCATTAGGCCGACACGGCGTAGGCACGTCACCATGCACTATATAGTCAAGTCTGGCCAGATCGTGGCCCTCTATAAAATATCTCCCCAATTTTTATACCATTCAAACGCCCCTTTAATTGTTTTTCATTAATATTATAACAAAGGGTTAGGTGTCTGTCGGATCAAAAACAGCCGTTTTCTAAACATTGGAACAATTATTTTTCATTGACTTGATACAATCGACCTCTTTGTTTTGCGCATAGAAAAAACACCCGTCTGCCTGCCCGCATCCGAGTGATCTGTGTAGCCTGCCCGCTACACCTTTAGTATATTAGTCTGTTGTTCTCATGGCAATAAGCCCTGGAATTTTGGTGATTATTGTTCACTTTCCAGTACTTCAAAAACTATTGTGCCTACGTCCACGGGAGTTTCTTTCGTAAAAACAGGTGCCTTATTAAAACCTCTCTTAGCCAATAGGCTCGCAATTAAGTAACTGACCATAACTAAAACCAATGAGCCACCAAAACCAATAACTAGCCGAAAAATTATCGAAGCGTTTTCCGGCAATCGAATATCCCAATTTGCGATTGGCAAGGCATATCCTGATACCAAAAGTAACAAGCCTATACGTATTACCCACATTTGTTTTAGTCTTTCCAGTGTTCCTGGAACTTTCTCTCCAAAAACAATCATCTGAAAACCAATATTTTTTACAATAAAACTCGAAATAGCCAAAAGTATACCTGCCGCCAGTTGTAATATGTTCGCAATCAATATTATCCCCTCCAGGAATAATTATGGAGGGGATTTTGATTAAGTTCAAGCCCCGGTCGCCCTACTCTCCGTCTCCTCTCGGATTTCGGGCTTAGATTCCAGGGCAAAATTGGGCATAAAAATAACGCCCTTATTCGGCGTTTCGGGGTTACTTATGCTTTTGGAGTTAAGCCGGGATTACGTCGCCAAGACCCTCAGCAACCAAAATAGCGTCTGTCTCAGCTTGGAATTGTTGGTAGGTCTGGATCGTAAACACTTGATTGTAGTATGCCTGAGCAGCTTGGAGACCCAGAGAATCATACTTTTGTTTGATGCGAAGAGCAAAATATGCAGCCATCATCTATTCACCTCCTTTCAATTAAGGCATCATATTCATGATAATAAAGTCAATCGCTTCGCCATAGGTAGCAAGATCGGACTTGAGTTGAGCATTTTCTTGTTTAAGAATTTCAAATTCTTCTTGCTGAGTTAATGGCTTGTCTTGATACGAAAAAGTAAATGTTTGAGTAACAGGGTTAAAATGCTTATTCCCGGCTTTCCCGGCGATAAAGGGAACCTCTGGGATAGTTTCAACAAAGTGAGCCTCTCCGAATTGATCCTTTTCATGTTGCGCTAAAGAATCGTATAAAATACTATTGATTTCATTTGTGACTAAATTATCATTTGTGTTATCAATTTTAATATAGTAGCTCATAACCTCTAATCCCCTTTCTTATTAAGCAACGATATCAATAAATAATTCTGTAACGCTAAAAGTCCCAACGGTTCCGCCATCGTTTTCACAAAAGAATGTTAGATTGTCATAATTGATTAAAACATCATCCCCAATAACCCTAAACACTAAAGCACCATCTGCTCCAGTGGATAAATTTAGCTCCCTGAAAGAAGCTGTACCAGATAACCCCGCATAACTCACCACTTTATTGAATTCTGCAATACCAAGAACATACTTTAGCCCTGATACACTCCAAACATAGTTAGTTATTGAAGAGGGAGGGGTTTCAGATAGAACATAGCTTCTTGTCGTATTGTCTCCAGAATGCCTTACATAGAATCTCCCATCGCCGGCAAGGTAGGCGGTAGTTGTATTCGGCCAAGAGTTTATTACCCAAACAAACGCTCCAGACGTTCTATTTATTAACACCTTGATTCCAGCATTACCGTTAACCATAATATAATTACCGTATATGCTGATGGATACGACAGAGGACAAATAAGTTCCTAGATTGGTTGACCAAACAGCGCCTAAATTTTCATTATATTTGGTTACTGTGTTTCCGCTGATTGTATATAGGTACGTTCCGTCGCTATAGAGTCTTCCTGTAAAAGCCATAGCGTTGGTCACCGCTCCTGTGGTTGGGTTTATACTTACTAATTGATTTGTTGAGCTATTGTAGGCGTATAATTTCGACCCAACACTAACAAGATCAGATAAATTAGTCCCTATGTTATTTGTCCAAGATATGACTCCTCCACCTAAGCCCCCAGAAAAATTGTCAATGGCTCCGTTTTTGTGGTACTTTCTTAATACTAGACTTCCTGAATTATAGTGATTGACAACATAATTGCCATCTGTCCTGTCTTTGGTAAAAGCGAATATACCTATTGAATAAGTTCCTATATCTCCTTGCACAATAGTTTTTTGCGTAGGGTACGTTCCAAGAGCGGTATATGGAATTTTTTCACCTATACTATATTTTGGCCCAGACCCGATTCTGCCAAGCATAGGTACCCCATATTTTATATTGGCATCAGTAAAGTTATCATCGTGAACAAGAATTTCAGTGTTTCCAGACGCAGGGGGGTATTCCCCTAAATAGGCTCCTAAAGGTATTCTAAGCGATAGGTGATAAGTATAACCACCATTAGCACCAGACCACGGAATAATACTAGAAGGAATAGTTGCTGCTGGTCTGCTAACTATGGTGCCACTTGCTAATCCATTTTCTGTTCCGAAAGTTGTTCCGGCTAATACTTTATCAGCTGTTACGTTACCATACTCACCTCCTTCACCCAATAACTGAAAATTTGTGCCAGTGTAAACAAGGGTATAAGCCCCGGCCTTAATATTCGGTGTTCCTCCTCCTGCCTTTACAATGGCCTTTACTCCTGTACTATTTGGGTTGATCGTAGTGGCTGCTGCGTTATTAGCTGCGTGAAAATTTACGGTGAGTTTACGTCCAGCAATTAACCCAATAAAGTCAGGAATAGTAACAACATACGCAGGGGCAGTACCCGATGTGGTAGGTAAGCTATTCCCTGTAGATTCCAATACGCGGATATTCTCTTCAATTCGGTTCAAGTCTGTATTGGCCACCCCATCTGTAGAAGCCCAAGTAGTTTTTGGTGTGCCCCAAGCCATAAAATCACGCTCCTCCAAATTTGTGAGCCGTCACGGCGGCTCTAAATATTCCGTCCCAAGTACATTCCTGCTTTGTAACAAAGTATTTTGATTTTGTAATAGTCCTGTAATCAGGAGCGATGATGCTATCTCCAAGCCTTAGACTGATGTCCCCTCTCGCGTCCAGCGTTGCGTCTCTTCGAGCCATTTTATTGGATTCAAGAAGGCTGTTTGCTATAGCCTGAGCTATAGAGAGAGTCTGAATAAGATTGTTTTTAATCGGGCTTTGGAGGCCAAGTTTTCCGTTATCTCTAATGCCTTTTTCGTCCTTAGCAACAGCAAGTTTTGCCCCCTCGACATTCAGCTTCTTTCCAGCTATTTTGACATTGGAGATAGTTTGAGCAGTAGCCCCTGTGTTTTCAAACACTACGCTCATGCCCCAAGAGTATGCTTTATACTCCAATATCGAGATATCTGCCCCGGCTGTTATTTCCGTCATTTCAGCATCTACTACAGGTGATGAGGAGTAGAAGTAAGTTATGCTGAGCTTATCACCTGGAAGTAATTCAACCTCATCACTATCATCGTGTACATACTCAAGATTGCCGGGCTTTCTGGGAGAAGAAACAACCTCGACATAGTTTATTTCATCCTCGCTGGATGGATTGTCTTTCCCAAATATATTATCCATATCAAATTCAAACATGGGATTGGGGTCTGGGCTTATGACCTTTAGCGCAATTTTTCCATATCTATCGCAGTAAGCTACAGCCAGCCCAGCGTTAACGATAACCTGCAAAGCATCCCTATGGCTGGACTTTTCAAACCAAGCCCACGGAATAACGATGTTGTACAGAGCAGAGTCAATCTCATACTCTTCTGGAGTGAGTCCGGCATCTTGAAATACAATCTCAGCCAATTCCCCTAAACTCTTATTTGGGTACACTTCCGAGTTAAATTCTGAATTCCTCAGCATTTCCATCCTGTCCCAAGCGCTAACCTCTGCCCAAAGCTCATTCTCAGGTGAGAACCACTTTTGAGTAAAGAATACCCCCGCCGGATGCCACTCAATCTCACCCTCAACGACCTCTGCCCCGAACCAAGCCTTCAGTTTGCGATTCTTTCTCAGTAGGTCTTTGAGTGGTGATTCTGGGTTGCCTGCATCAAAATATCGCTCGGAATTGTCAAAACGTACAACTATTTCATTAGCAGATATGTTACCTAGACCTGCTCCGATCTTGTACTCAAGCTCTTCGAGTAGACGGATGGATAAAAGATTGTCTGCCAAGTATTCTTCTTTGACCACTGTGAAGAACTCTTGTACTTTAGCTGTAGAGTTGGCTTTATTGATTTTTTGAATCTCTAACTCCGCTTTGGCCACGTTTAAGATCGGCTCAACAGGCTTTTGCCAGTTTACCTCACTATTGCCAGTTACCGCCTCTGAATGTATTAGCACGTCGGTTGAATCATAAAGCTTAATGATGAAATCAACGGGATACTCATTGAGTAGATCGTCACCAACCACTTGTAACAAATACACAGGTCTTGGATCAAAATTAACAGCTAACTTTGGAGCAATTGCGAATACCCCGGAACCATTAGACACAACTCCACTCCACCAGCCCACGCTCTCTCCACTCATCGGGTGGAATGTTCCGTCCAACTTATTGTTATGGAGAGAAAACCATTTGTAAGCAGGAGCTAATACATTGTTGGCAGTTTGCTGTGCGCTTGTAGGATAAGCCGTGCTACTGGCAGCTATAGCTATGCTTTGGTCCATCATAGGATCAGTGTATACAATCTCTACCTTTGCAAGTATTTTCCTGTCCATTGAGTCCATAACCGTATGAATATTTGTCATGTCGACACTCTCCAGTACTGATATCGTAAGAGAATCGGAGTCATCCAACATAGCGGTTATTGCTTTACCGTTAGCCATCTTAACCAATACGTTATCTATGCCTGCCAACTGAACAGTTACAGATTTACTGCCATCAATCTTTGTTAGTAGCTGCTCTTGAGAGGTTAAATTTACTGTAATTTGTCTACTCTCAGCTAGCAAAGGAGCTATTACATCAGAGCTGAGAAGAGAAGCAACAATACTTTTGCTCTCCGTCACCAATAAGCCCAAAGAATCATCGGCCAAAACATTAACAGTAACTGCACTATTGTTGGTAATAGTTGTATTTAAAATATCTGAACTTGATAACCAGGATTCTAATCCCTTGGATTCGCCCAAAGAAACGGCAAAACTGTCTTGACTCAAAAAGCTTACGGATAGGTTTTTTGCTTCGTCCACCAACAGCTTGATTTCATCTTGGGTTTTAACTTCAGCCTGTACAGGATTTTGTTCCTCTGCAACGGCGAATAACAAGGAATCTGCCCTGTCGGTCAAGGCTATAATCAAATTCATGGAGTCTAACAAAACAGCAAGGGTATCTGATTTGGACATTTGCACCTGTAAAGAATCAACTTCCGACAGGGATATAGGTAAGTTATCCTGTCTATAAATGCTTGCCATTAAGCTATCAGATTCTGATAATCCAAGAGATAGGCTGTCTGTCCTGAGTATTTCGTACAGTGCAAAAAAACTTGAATCGACTAAAGCAACTTGTAAAATATCTGACCTAGACAATTGAGCTTGTATGGAATCGGCTTCTGAGATGTTTACTCCCAAGATATCAGCAGAGATAATTGCGATACCAACAGATATAATAGTTTCTGAGGTCTTAACCAGCAACGAATCTGTCCGGGTAAAACTCGCACTTATTGACTTGGAGCCGTCAACTTTAGCACTCAGGGAATCACCCCGGCACAACTCGAATAGACTTAAGGCATCTAATACCTTTGCAGTGCGATTTGCCTTGTTAACCTTAGTAACTGTAAGTTCAACCTTGGTTGTATCGTATGATTGAGGCAGCGGTTTCTTCCAGATCACTTGATTATTCCCGGTCACTGTCTCCGTATAAAGTAGTGTGCTACCGTTGTACAGCTTAAAAGTAAAGTCTACCGGATATTCTCCCAGCAGACTATCCCCTGCCAGCTGCAGGGTATGGATTACTCGCTCCTGCTCAATAGTCAGCTTAGGATTGGTAGAGATATTCCCGGAAGCATCAGAGAGAGTCGTGCCCCACCAGCCTACTTCTCCGGAGCCCATCAGCTTGAAGGTCCCATCAAGGCGATTATCCTGGAGGGAAAACCACTTTGCGGACGGAGCCGTTACTCCATTAGCTACCTGATCCGGATTTGTATACTGTGCTACCTCGGTTGCTGTAATAGGCACGGCTCTCCCCCCTCACTATGGTTACGCTCCGATATTTACCGTGAGATCAACTTGGAAGATCCACGTTTGCCCGGACAACTTCGTCCCGTTATACTCGACCACCCGATTCAGCATCGTGCCTGCCGAGGCCGCATTGAACACAGCCCATTCATTCCAGGCAAAGTTTGCTTCGCTGCCGCCAAAGGTGGATTTGAAGGTCAATACATTCGTTGCTCGTGTTGGAAATGTGGCATCCATCGCCTTTCTCAGTTTGTTAGTGGCGGCTACCAGGTCTGTCTGTGTGGTAGCAAAGGCAGTTGTGCTGTCCCCAACGCCAATTTTAGCGTTGGCATTATTAAAAAGAGTTGCCTCATGGCCAGTTAATGCCCCGGCCATGAAGTTTCTCCCTGCATTGGTCAACGGCATGTTATTCTCCTCCTTTCAATGAATTCAGTAGCGCAATCGCTGCCTCTCCGGTTATAACTTCTTCTTTCTCAACAACTTCAAAAGGCTGGTCCTTATTCGGATCAGCCCCTTCGGCAAACTTGAGAATTTTATATTTTGCTGTTACGGAAATATTGGGTTCATCCTTCATTTGTATCCCTACCTTTCTTTTCTCTCCCTTATGGTACAATGTACCAAGAAGGGAGGTGTTACAATGTTAACTAACGAACAAAGGGCCCATGATATAACCTTGTCAATCTTACAGAATTTCAAAAATGAAATCCTGCAGGATCATGCCGATAAAGCGAATTCCACAAATTCAGAAGTTCATTTTGACTACTACACACAATCCCTTCATAATAGAAAAAATAGCTTTACCATCAATCTCTAAAATGATCTCTTCTGGCTGCTTTTGAATTTGCCCTTCAAGAGCAGCTATTTTTTGTTCCAGTATTTCTACTCTTTTTTCCAAGTCCACTTTCTACTCCTACCTTTCAACGAGATTAAATTTGATGTCCTTCCAGCGGATCTCCCCGTCAATATAATCCAATGCCCTTATGTTCCGATCGCCGGCATAAAAGGTCCCGGCTTTAAACCCGTTATCTTCTGGGTCGATATATTCAACCTCAAAGAATACTGGCGAAACTAAGTTTAGTACCTGGCTAAGCTGCTCTTTACTAAGATACTTCCAGGCCAATTCTATCTTTCGCTTCGTTGCTATGCGCTCAATAATCATGGTACCGTTTGCATTTCGCTCTGCCTTAGAGAGATCCTGAATACCAATGGCATAGTCAGAAGGAGTGGGCAGATCCACCCCGTTGATTCTAATCACACGCCCACTCCTTTCTACACTGGCCGAATGATTGTATTCCCTGTCCGAGTTTGTTCGCGCATGAGATATGGGCTTATCACCCGGGCCAGCGTATTGCCATCGAGCTTAATGACGATATCTCCATTAGGTTGATTAGCAGGGGATCCGCTTTGGAACATTTGCATTGCACTTAAGACAGCTGTCCCTACAGCACTAGCCAGTGTATTGACAAAGGATGTATTCTCAAGGGGAACAACCGCCTCTTTTCCCCGCTCACCGATCATGGCAAGGGTAGGAGAGTCAATAATCCCACCACGGGCGAGTTTAGGTATCTTAGGTATGCTAATGCCAAAGCTTTTTCCTCCGAATTCCGGTACCCAGTCAGGAATATCGAAGTGG
>Ga0366808_1037_pt1 | contig 18894 bp, 15 predicted proteins | sample TotcelN113001M13_FD_207020 | JGI IMG/M metagenome (GOLD analysis project Ga0366808, IMG submission 207020) | Enriched cells from coal bed in the Powder River Basin, Montana, United States - Total cells N11 rep3 HSBNCT.N11.300.1.M13 ... | reverse complement strand
AGCGGGACGGTTCGGACTTGTGACGGCCGCTACATAAACTACGGCGGGGCTTTCATAATCGGCAGTCAAAACCTGCCAAGAGAATGCGGCGATTCAAGAGAATAGTATCTTTTTGCCGCTGCCTAGCAAGTAATCAAATTATAAATTACCCTTACGAAACAAGTTCTTACAAGTAATAAATTCACTTATCCACAATGTTTCCCACAGAAATTGTGGGCAATGTTATTGGTAAATATTTAATTATTTAAAAATTAACAATAGTTATTCACATTTTCATACTCGACAATCAGCCTTTCGGCCTGACGTGGGGCCTGAAGCTAAAGGCCACGTGGAGGGGATATGAATCTCTGGCAAACGCTATTTGAGGGGCCTGTTGGGAACCGTCTTGTCACGGTTGAGAAAAATGATGGCGGCACGCTGAAGGTAAAAATTGCCGGGCATGACAACCGTGGGGAAGTGCCGGTCGTGGCCGTTTCAAGGGAAAAATTAAAGGGGGAGCTTTTGCTCCGGGGTCTTTTTTCCGAGGAAGACGTCAATATGATCGTTGAAAATATTCCTGGCTTGTAAAGCCGGCAGCTTCCTTGTGCAGCCGCAGCAAGGAGGTAACCCGATATCCTGCCGTATCCGGCTTAAGCGGATAGCTATTCTTTCTCCAGTTTATTCCGCCTGATAAATCCTGCTGCAAAAAAAGGGAGACAGCGCATGGCTGTCTCCCTTGCCGGTCACATGCTGGTGTTACTGCTTGCCGTAGTCCTTGGGCATGAACTGCAGCTTGTCCCACGGGAAGCCGTTGAGAACGGCGTAGGTGGCCGTTCCGTTAAACAGCGCCGGGTACGGGTCCGCCAGTCCCTTTGCGGTGTAGGACAGCGGGTTCTGCGCGCGCAGCGAGAGCGCGCCGGCCTTGTCCCAGACCACGAAGCCGTATTTCTGCGCGGCCTTGGCGATGATCTTCGCTACCGGATGAATGTTCAGCGCATCCACATTGACAGTCGGATCGAGACGGAAGCGTGAGCCTTCCGGAATGATGCCGCTGCCGCTGCCGTCGGAACGGGTTGCTGGCCATGAGACGACATTCCAGGGCGCGAGGTCAACCAGCGCAATGCCGATGGCATGCCGGATTTCGCCGCGCTGGAGTTCTTCGGCGGTGATCTGTCCGCCGAGGAAAGGCAGGCCGGTTGCCGTTGTGCCGTACGGGTTGGCCCAGATGCCGTTGCTGGCGGACGTGTTCTTCATCTGCCCGCCCCAGCACGCTTCCCACTGGCCGTTGGTCTTGCGCGCCTCCCAGAATTCCCACAGGGTACCGGTCGAGGGCTGGTAGACGGTCATTTCACCGTCGCTGCCAGCGGATTCCTTTGCGTAGGAGGGAACCGGCACGGTTGTCCATTGCGACTGGAGGGTCTGGTCGAGGTAACCCTTGTTCTGGCAATCCCAAACGTTGACCTTGACGGTCGGGGTTGAGGCGTCGGCGGTATAGACCGGGCTGGCATAGGAATCGGTGTTGATGGTCACGTTGCCGTAGTAGGCGTTTCTTTGCCGGATGAAGTCGTTGACGTAGCTGGCGGAACTGGCGTTCAGCGGCGCATTGGCCGGAATGGGCTGGTACCAGAAGCTGGTCGAACTGAACACCGAATCGGTAGGCAACGCGTTGGATGATGATGGCGTGGACGTCGTCGGCGTCGATGTTGTCGGTGTTGATGTTGTCGGTGTCGACGTTGTCGGTGTTGATGTCGCTATCGACCCCGAGGGGGTGGTGGCCGAGTATTGACCCGAATCAGGTGAAGCGGAGCCGCTTGAGCCGCCGCCGCATGAGGCAAGTATCGTCACTGACGTGGTTATTGATAGAAGAGTTGCTAAGGATTTTCTATGTGAATTTGATATATGCATTGATAATTGGTGCTTTATCTAAAAGATGGTTTGGTAGGGAACCCATCCTTTAGATAGTTCTTCTGGGAAATAGTTCCGTATGGAAACAATGTTTAGATTTGTTGAACGTGCCGATCGGTTGTTGCATCCGATGGCAATGAATAAACAGGTGCGGATATAAGGCCGGGAAGAAAGTGCCGGCGCAGGTCGAAGCCGGTTTTGCGCAAGCCGGATACGGCAAGAAAAAGTAGCGGGCGCAGCGCGAAATATTTCTGAAGTAGCGGACGAGGGTGGTATTGCGATAGTGGCTGATGGAGTTGCCCGATCAGCATTGCTCCGGGATGGGAAGGCGAGGGCGTCCGCCGGTCGGGCCGAAATTGCGTTTCGTCGCCTTCTTCAGCCCGTTTTGCCGGTCATTGCGCAATATTTTCGGAAGACGTGGGCTCTCAGCATTCGGAAATGCATGCAGGGCAGCCTTGAACCGCCATAAGGCGGTGTTCGATATTCAATGCAGCGGCATTGGATAAAGCCAGGTCATGCAAAGCCTGCGCATCGTCATGAACTCTTGAGGCTCCTTGGCAGACCGAGCTTCTTCAGCAGGTCGGCCTTGACGGCTTTTAACCTGCGCACTCCCTTTACAAGATTACTTGTCGCCATGGAAATGATGCCGTGGCCCTCAAGTTTTGCTGTTTGCAATAGCCACTGCCGCGCGCGAAACAAACCGCCGGCCAGCAGGGTACTCCATGCCTGACCGGCATTCAGAAAAACATGATGCCATGAGCGGTAAATGATCAGGCGGCTAAGCTGACGCGGCTTTCCGCCCAAATGAAATTTGTACTCATTCTCTCCCCATCCGAAATAGAAGCGTTCGCTATTCTGTACTTTTATGCACTCGCAAATCGTCAGGAAAGCACAGGCAAAGCCAAGCCGGTAATTATCATAGATGGGATCGTTCGCAAGAATCCGCGCGGAAAAATTCCTGCCGAGACGGAAATTGACCGCCCCGCAGCAGAGATTCCCATCAATGGTTGCAACGCATACGAAACCGCACTCTCTTACGCACCGGATGATGCGCTCTTCCTCGTCGGCGTCGATAATGGAAATCTTGTTTTTATTAGTTACGCGGAGCCGGCTTAGCCGGATGATCTCGCGTATGTGCCGCTCGTCCGCCGCCTCTTTTTCATATACCGAAAATTGGAAGGAGGGGAAGTCCCGCTTGAGCTTGTTCAGACGGGTTCTCAGGTTGGAACGGGTGGCCTTGCCAAGGCTGCTCATGTAACGTTCCACGGTATCCGGCAGCGCCAGCACGATATCTTCTTCACAAGGAATTCGCAGATAAGGGTAGGCAAAATCCCGCGCATCCGTCTCTACGCAATTGAAGGTGACGGCGGCGGTTAGCTTATCCGTCGAAAAGAGATGGTCCGCGAAACGGGCGGCTTCTTCCCGGCTGATTTTTATGCCTTCGTTAAGCACAAATGCATTTTGCTTTCGCCGCTTGAACAGGAAAACCGCGGAAGCTTCACCCTCCTTGCTAGCGATGTAGGTATGGGCGCCTTTTGCATTTCCATATATTTTGAAATGGGCAAGCGAGGCATAGCGTCCCCCGTAAAGCCGGTTGAGTTCGTGCTCCACGAAGACGGGTATGTCATTTTCATAGTGGGAAATAGCGTATTCCGAGCGCGGCATAAATCAGATATTTTTTATTTAAGTTTAAGGTTTCAACTATTCCCGCGGCGGCTGTTTCTTGTTTTTGCCGGAAATAAGCAGATCACATTGAAGCACAGCAGTAAAACTCATACTTGTGCCTGATCAAGAAGCCAACAAACATTCCCTGCCAGGTGCAGGGTCAGGGCGAGGGAAGGGGGATGCCCGAAAGCTTCCGGGAAATGATTCAAAGAAGAAATTTTGTTGATAGTGATCAATTTTGGTGCGCTTTACATAAGTTAACATTATTGAAACTAAATCAGAAATCTGGCGCTGCAAGGCACTTTGCCAATTCACCATAAGAAGTCCCTGAATTGAAAATCCTTAAAGAAAATTATCCTGCCGTATTGATTTTGAGCGTCGTCCCTTCACTTACCTGGCCGGTGGCGCGATGCCTGAAGCGAGCGGGCGGATATTCAACCGTTCTCGGCTGGCACGCACATTCCCCGATGAACCTGACCGGTGACTGCAGGGGTTACATCCAGTGGCTGGGTCTGCATAAAACCGACGGAAAGCTGGATCACGTCGCGCTTGAGCAAGTCCGTGAAACCTGCAGGAAGAACGCCATAGATGTGGTGCTTGCAGCCGATTACGATACGACCCTTCTGCTGGCGGAATGCCAGGACGATGCGACTATTCCAACTTCTGCGTTACCGGATGCGGGTATGATCGTCACGCTCAACAACAAATGGAATTTTTCCAGGCTGCTCGACCGGCTTGGCCTGCCGTATCCAAAAAGCGAGCATATCGGTTCCAAACAAGACTTGCTCGCCACGAAACTCGATTTTCCCATCATCACCAAGCCGCTCGACATGTGGGCAAGCGTCGGTTTCGAAATTCACCGTACGCGGGCGGATCTGGCGGCGACGGTAGAGAAAGGAAAACTACAGTCGGGCTTTCCCCTGATTGCGCAACGCTACGTTCCGGGCTGGGACGTTGGCGCGTCGTTCCTGGCAAAGGACGGGCGCGTGGTTGCCTATTCCATTTTTCAACACAAAAAAGATGGCGAGAGAATTTTTTACGACGATGAACGGATGCATGGCTATCTGGAGAAATTCATTGACGCAACCAACTACAGCGGAGTCGGCCACATCGATACCCGCTACGATCCGGAACTGGACGAATACCGCCTTCTCGAACTCAATCCGCGTTTCTGGGCTTCGCTGCTGTATGCCGCCAACGCCGGCCTGAACTATCCCGACCTGCTTGTCAGGCTGGAGGACTGGGATAAGGCCACGGTGCGGAAACCCGTTCCCGGCAAGGTCAAGCTGCCTCTTTATGAGCGCGCCATGACAATGGCAACCCGCTACTTCAGCATCGGCTATGAAAAATTCACCGGCGCAGAGCTATAGGCTCGCGCAGACCATGGCCTTAGGCTGCCGTTTCGATATTGCTGTGCTCCCGGAACTGGCGCGACACGGCTTAAGCGGATAGCTATTCTTTCTCCAGTTTATTCCGCCTGATAAATCCTGCTGCAAAAAAAGGGAGACAGCGCATGGCTGTCTCCCTTGCCGGTCACATGCTGGTGTTACTGCTTGCCGTAGTCCTTGGGCATGAACTGCAGCTTGTCCCACGGGAAGCCGTTGAGAACGGCGTAGGTGGCCGTTCCGTTAAACAGCGCCGGGTACGGGTCCGCCAGTCCCTTTGCGGTGTAGGACAGCGGGTTCTGCGCGCGCAGCGAGAGCGCGCCGGCCTTGTCCCAGACCACGAAGCCGTATTTCTGCGCGGCCTTGGCGATGATCTTCGCTACCGGATGAATGTTCAGCGCATCCACATTGACAGTCGGATCGAGACGGAAGCGTGAGCCTTCCGGAATGATGCCGCTGCCGCTGCCGTCGGAACGGGTTGCTGGCCATGAGACGACATTCCAGGGCGCGAGGTCAACCAGCGCAATGCCGATGGCATGCCGGATTTCGCCGCGCTGGAGTTCTTCGGCGGTGATCTGTCCGCCGAGGAAAGGCAGGCCGGTTGCCGTTGTGCCGTACGGGTTGGCCCAGATGCCGTTGCTGGCGGACGTGTTCTTCATCTGCCCGCCCCAGCACGCTTCCCACTGGCCGTTGGTCTTGCGCGCCTCCCAGAATTCCCACAGGGTACCGGTCGAGGGCTGGTAGACGGTCATTTCACCGTCGCTGCCAGCGGATTCCTTTGCGTAGGAGGGAACCGGCACGGTTGTCCATTGCGACTGGAGGGTCTGGTCGAGGTAACCCTTGTTCTGGCAATCCCAAACGTTGACCTTGACGGTCGGGGTTGAGGCGTCGGCGGTATAGACCGGGCTGGCATAGGAATCGGTGTTGATGGTCACGTTGCCGTAGTAGGCGTTTCTTTGCCGGATGAAGTCGTTGACGTAGCTGGCGGAACTGGCGTTCAGCGGCGCATTGGCCGGAATGGGCTGGTACCAGAAGCTGGTCGAACTGAACACCGAATCGGTAGGCAGCGCGCCGGTCGTAGGTGTCGGCGTAGGAGTAGGTGTCGGTGTAGGTGTCGGCGTTGGTGTTGGAGTAGTCGTAGTCGTTGAACTGTATTCGCAAATCTTGTCGGCGCCGGGGTATGGGTCGCCGAAGACAGAGTTTTTGCAGGCAATCGATCCGGTGGCGGTCTTGGTGGCATATTTGCCATTCAGGCCGTATCGAACCTGCCGGGTGCCGGAAAAGGAGCAGGTGCCGCCCTCGTTTGCGCATTTTGTCCACGTCGATGAAGTTTGCTTTGCTCGAAATTGAGCATCCGTCACCGCCTGATTGCTAGTGGCCGGGTCAGAGGAACTGCCTGAGCCGCCGCCGCAAGAAGCAATCAAAACAGAAATACCTGCAACAAGAACAGCACTGGCTTTAGATGGAGTAAAACGCGTGCTTTTCATTAAAAGTTCCTTGAGAAAGAGAGTGCATGGATATCTTTTGATTTTCCTCAAGGAAATTAGTTCCGCAGGGCAATAAATATTTCTTGAGCGCAATTTATCCGGCTAAGCCACGGCAGGAAAATACGTACGGCAAAAGGAGCAGCATGGTCCGGCTGGCAGTAACGGTTCAGTGCCGGACAGCCCCGATTGCGTTTTTCCGGGGCAGCATGAATTCGTACGAGGGATGACGTGCTGACAAGCGGCCTGAGGAGCAGTGCTATTGCGGGCGAGCTTGTTTACAAGCATTGACGAAGTGCAAGAATCTGATTGTCCAGTTCGGTAACATGGCCTTCCATGCCGGACAGAACGGCGATCCTGATTCGACGCTTTTGTTTATTGCCTTAAAACCGAAACGGAACAATTATGAAAGCAGTGATTTTGGCGGGCGGCCTGGGCACCAGGCTCAGCGAAGAAACCGCGCTCCGGCCGAAGCCGATGGTGGAGGTAGGCGGCTATCCTATCCTCTGGCACATCTTGAAGATGTATTCCCATCACGGCATTAACGACTTCATCATTTGCTGCGGCTACAAGGGGTATGTCATCAAGGAGTACTTCGCCAACTATTTCCTGCATATGTCCGATGTGACCTTCGACATGCGCAGCAATCGCATGAATGTCCACCAAAAGCGCGCCGAGCCGTGGAATGTGACATTGGTCGATACGGGCGACAAGTCGATGACAGGGGGGCGTTTGCTGCGCGTTGCTGATTATGTCAAGAACGACGAAGCGTTCTGCTTCACGTACGGAGACGGCATCAGCAACGTAGACATCAGCGACACGATCGAATTTCATCGGGACCACGGCAAGGCCGCTACATTGACCGCGGCTTTCCAGCCGGGCCGGTTCGGGGCATTGGAAATAGAAAACCGCAAGGTCATGAATTTCAAGGAAAAGCCCAAGGGCGATGGCGCGATGATCAACGGCGGATTCTTTGTCCTCAATCCCGACGTGTTCAAATACATCAAGGACGACAGCACGATCTGGGAACAAGGGCCGCTGATGAGCCTTGCCGAGGAAGGCCAGCTCATGTCATACGAGCACCATGGCTTCTGGCAGCCCATGGACACGCTGCGCGACAAGCAGCTCCTGGATGGCCTGTGGAATAGCGGCAAAGCCCCGTGGAAAATATGGAGCTGCAATGGCGCCTAGCTCCGGCTTCTGGACGGGCAAGCGGGTTCTCGTCACCGGACATACCGGCTTCAAGGGCAGTTGGCTCAGCTTGTGGCTGCAGAGCTTGGGCACCAGCGTGCATGGCCTGGCGCTTGAGCCGCCCACCGCTCCGAATCTCTTTACCGAAGCCCGTGTTCATGAAGGCATGACAAGCACTATAGGCGACGTTCGGGACTATGAAACCGTATTCAGGACAGTGGTTGCTTTTCAGCCGGAAATCGTGATCCATATGGCGGCGCAGCCTCTGGTCCGCCTGTCGTACAGCGAGCCTGTCGCGACTTACGCCACCAATGTCATGGGTACGGTTCATGTGCTGGAAGCCGCCCGCAATGCCGGATGCGTGCGCGCGCTTGTCAACGTCACGACCGACAAGTGCTACGAAAACCGGGAATGGGCATGGGGCTATCGTGAAGATGAACCGATGGGAGGACACGACCCTTACAGCAGCAGCAAGGGATGTTCCGAGCTTGTTACAAGCGCTTATCGGCGCTCGTTCTTCCAGGCGAACGGCATTGCGCTGGCATCCGCCCGTGCGGGGAATGTGATTGGCGGCGGCGATTGGGCGCCGGATCGCCTGGTGCCGGATATCCTGAAGTCCTTTGAGAAAAACCAGCCGGTCATTATCCGCAATCCCAAGGCCATCAGGCCATGGCAGCACGTGCTGGAGCCGCTGTCCGGCTATCTTGCACTGGCCGAGCGCTTGTTCGGCGAATCGGGGCGGCAATACGCGGAAGGCTGGAATTTTGGCCCGCATCATGACGATGCCCGGCCAGTGCAGTGGATTGTCGAATATTTAGTGAATAGTTGGGGCGGCGAGGCCGCCTGGCGACTGGATAACGATAAACACCCGCATGAGGCCAATTATCTCAGACTGGATATTTCCAAAGCCCGCTCCCGTCTCGACTGGGCGCCGAGCTGGCCCCTGAGTACCGCGCTCGAAAAGATCGTCGCCTGGCACCATGCCTGGCTGGGAAAGCAGGACGTGCGGCAGCTTTGCCAACAGCAGATTGCCGAATATGCGCAGTCCCTGAATACAGGAGCAATGTAAATGACCGACTCCGATAATCGCATTTGTTTTGCCATTCAGGCGCATCATGAGCCGAAAATGTGCGAAAGGCTGGTCCGTGTCCTTTGCAGTGAAGGCGACGCCGTTATCCTGCATGTCAACAAGAAGGAAAAGGATTACAGGAAAGACGTGGTTGGCAGGTTAAAGGATGTGGAGGGACTCTATGTCATTCCAATCGAAGAATCGGTTCCGGTCAATTGGTCGGGGTTTTCCCAAGTCCGCGCCACGTTAGTGTTATTAAATTATTTTTTGCGGTTACCGGCCGGATACAGGTGGTTCTCCTTTCATTCCGGACAGGACTATCCGATCAAGCCCATCGGCCAATACAGGAAATTCCTTTCGGAGCACGATCCCAACATGTTGGTTGAAGTCGATAGCAATCCCATGTTGTGGCGCTGCCGGCTTTATAATTTTTTTCGCGAGAATCCGCATAACAGGACATTTTTACTGGCGAATCTGGACAAGCTGTTAAGGAATATACAAAAACCTTTTATTCGAAGAAATAAGAATATCGATTTCAAGCGCGGCTCGAATTGGTTCACTGCAAACAGGGAAACCGGCAAGAAACTGCTGAGCGCTTTGTCCCGGGAGTGGCAAGCAGTCTGGAAGTACACGGCGGTTCCCGACGAGCACTATTTCCAGACGCTCTCTCATATGCTGGGCATACCGGTAACACCGGATAATTACCGATACGTTCTTTGGCGCTCCAATCGAAGCTCTCCGGAAAACCTGCGTGAGGAACATCTGGGCGCTTTGCTCGATTCACACTGTTTCTTTGCCCGGAAATTTACCTATGAGCATAGGGAAATATTGGATTTACTTGATATCGCGGCAGGCAGGAATGCCGGGCCAAGGCGAGCATTCGACATGGAGCTTGCAGCGCTGGCGTAAAAACCGCTGTTTCCGGTTTCGTTCGCCGTTCGTCCCGCGCCAGCCGGCTTTTATTTTCTTTCGGTCCGAATCCACTCTACCTGCTTGTTGATGAAATAGCGGATGTAAAGCGGGATTTTTTCAACTGCATACACGACGGCGAGAAGCAGATCGTATGGACTGACGACCGTTCTGCCGAATTTCCACCAGGATAATGAGACGGCCGATGCGAGCGCGGCGGCAAGCACGGCGGCAGCCGCAAATGGAAGTACCACGCCGTTCCATGCGAGCAAAGCCGCGGAGAGCAGCAATATCCCGCCGACAAGTAAAACCAGCAACGCCAGCGGAGGCACAATCAGATCCGCGGCAAGCGCAAGCAGGCCCCAGTTGCGGGTTCTCACGGATTGCAAGAGCAGCCCGGGGATTTCGTTCATGATGATGCTCATATGGCCGTGTTCCCAGCGCGACCGCTGTGCCCTGGCCCCATCGGCCGTTAGCGGGAAAAAGCTTGAAACCGCCGCTTCCCGGCAAAAAAGCGGCGGATATCCTTTTCCGGCAAGTTCAATCCCGAGCTTCATGTCTTCCACCAGATGGCTGTTGGCGAGTGATGCCGCGCTGATAAGCGGCCATGGGAATGCCATCCCCGTGCCCATAAGCTGGCAGGGAAATCCAGCCTTGTGCCAGCCTAGCGGCCTTACATAATTTTTTACCAGCCAGGCGAACTCGGCTATCCGGCTGGCCAGCCTTTCCCGTGTTTGCGAATGCATCATGTACAGCGCCTGCACGGGCCTGCCTGTGCAGAAAGCGCGGCGCGCCAGCGTGCCGACGGCTCCCTTCCCAACAAGGCAATCCGCATCGACGATAATGAGCACATCGGGCGGGTCGTCGTCCAGAAAGCGCACGCCGCAGTCCAGCGCATACCCCTTTCCGCGCCGCTCGGGATCAGTCCGCTCGCAGACCTCGGCCCCATGACCGCGCGCGACTGCAGCCGTGTCGTCGGTGCAGTTGTCGGCCACGACGAGCAGGCGGTCGCCTCCGGTCAACTGCGCTCTCAAGCATGCCAGGGTGTTCCCGATGCCCGCTTCTTCATTATGGGCCGGTATGAGCACGGCAACGGTTGGGCGTCGGCCTGAAGCCGCTTCGGTCGCCGCCCGGGATATTGCAGCCAGCACGGCCTGGGAGAAGAAAACCATGACGGGGACGCCAAGGACTGCCGCCGCCAGCAGGAGCGGCAGTTGGATGGCCGACATCATGCCAGGCTCGCCAGGGCAGGGACCGGGTTTTGAACCGCATCATGGAAGTGCGCTGCCAATCTTGCCGCCTCGCGTTCGATGTCGTGCCTTTGAAGAACGCGCCGCCAGGCCTTTTCTCCCATGCATGCCATTTGCGATGCCGGCGTTGCGAGGCAGGTCTCCATTGCCGAAGCCAGCTCTTCCACCGACCCCGAGGGGAAGAGCCATCCTGTTTCGCCGGACTGCACGAGTTCCGGTATGCCCGCAATGTAGGTGGTCAGCACGGGACGGCGCAAAGCCATCGCTTCCATGATGACGACCGGCAGGCCTTCGGCAAAGCTCGGCAGCACCAGCGCCCTGGCCGCCAGCAATTGCTCCCGTACTTCGGCGCTGCTGATCCAGCCTGTTACCCATACCTTTCCGGTCAGGCCTGAAGCGGCAATCTCACTTTCCAGCTTCTTCCTGAGTTCGCCGTCGCCGGCAAGCACCAGTTCGAATTGCACGCCTTTGCATGACAAAAGCCGGGCTGCCTTCAATAGCAGCAACTGGCCTTTCTGTTCGCACAGGCGGCCCACGCACACGAGGCGAGGTCGGTCCGGGATGGGAACTGCCGCAACTTGGTGAAATGCCAGTTCCAGCCCGCAATGGACTACCTTGATCTTGTCCCAGTCGCCGGGATCGACCCAGCGGTACATCTGGCTGCGGCCGTAGGAACTTATCGCAACCGTAAACGCGCTGCGCCGCACTTTTTCCGCCAGCCCGATGGATTCTGGCTTATCGAATTCCTCAGGGCCATGCACGGTAAAGCTATAGGTCTTGCCGGAGATGACGCCGGCAAGCATGGCAACCTCTGCCGAATTGGTGCCGAAATGAGCATGAAGATGATCCGCGCCGCTGTCGTTCATCCATTTCGCCAGCGTGCATGCTTCCAGCAGGTAGGCCATATGGAACGGCCAGCCGCGCGTGGATTTGCCGGCCATCCTGAATGCGAGGCCAAGCGCCGAAAACCACCTGACCGGTTGGGCCAGCAGCGAATGCAGGGCCGCCAATGCGAGGGCGGCAGGCCCGCTCTCCAGCACGTAGCGCGTTTTATCGCGCTCTTGCAGGTCTTCTTCATCGACCAGTTCGGCGTCCCATCCGCGCAAGGCGTAGCGTTTGATTTCAATGCCGTTTCGCTCCAGGGCCGCTATTTCGCGGCGGATAAAACTATGGCTGACCTTCGGATATTGGTTGATGAAATAGGCGATGCGCATCGTTTCCCTCATGTTTATTCAGGCGCCGGACGCTTATCGAGCGCCGGCTTGCGCTGCTGGGACGCTTGCGCTGATCGCATGCTCTCCGTCCCGGCGAAGGTCTGCGCTTACGCGTGAAGCTTGCGCGGCGCCGCTGATCGCGTAAAGCGCCACGTTGACTTTCTGCGCAGGCCAGGCAAAGCGGAAAGTTTCGCCATTGCCCAGTTCGCCGCTGTCAACGAGTTGCTTTTCCGTCGCCGCCTCGATTATTTTGAGCCTCAGCTTCGCATCCCCGGACGCTGCGGCGGTCAGGCGATAGCTTGAGCAGGAAACAGGCGTTGCCCACGCCACATTGGTTACCGATGGAGGCAAGTGCTTTACCTGAACGGTTCGAACCGGTGTCTCGGGAAACAGGACGGACTGCGACCAGGAATCGAAAACGCCGGCAGCGTTCCCCTGCACCAGGTCCCATGGCCCCCTCATGGACATCAGGTTCAGGTCCTTCTCGGGCGTGTAGCTGCGCCCCTGTCCGTCAAGCCACTTCCTGGCTGAAACCGCTTGTCTTAGCGAAAGCCGTATTTGTTCCAGATCTGCAATGGCCTTGATGTTCCAGAATTTGTTGTGCAGGTCCAGCCCGCTGCCTTGTTCCGCGTAGATGATGAATGGCGTGCCGTCGTTGCGATCGACGACATAGGCTCCATATGTCTTCAGCGTCTCGGCAATCTTGCGCACGCGCGCATCCGACAGGCGGCTCGTATCGAACGACGCGGGGAGCATCATGAGCGCGCCTTCCGGTATCTTGCCGAAGTTGATGCGGCGGGCTTCCTTGTCGGCGGACGTTGACGGGAATATGTATGCCGGCTCGGGCGACAAGGCGTTCGTGGTCAAGGACATGGCAAGGGCGTGGCGATACATGGGCGCGCCATCGTTGACCTCATGTTTCTGGATAAGGCCCGCCATCGCAGGCACGCCGGTTGCCCTCGAGCCCTGGAAGTAATGGGCCGGGTCGCCCCATCCGCGGCCGTTCAGGCTGGACCAGGCGTATTGCGACGCTACCCAGCCTTGGCCTTCATGGCGGAGCTGGTAGAACGAATGAATGACGCCCTGCGCCGGGTCGATGATATCAGCGTGGCCGTCGCTCTTTGAAGCCGGCTTGACATCGGAGGGCCAGTGCGGCAGCGTCACGTCCTGGAACGCATGCGCGTCCGGATTCCACAGACCTTGCGACCCGGCATGGCCGCGAACCGTCGCCGGAGGATCGGTGTCTTTACTGACGAAGACTCCTGTCGACCATCCGTTGGTCATGATGGCGGGCGCGTACTTGGACGGAGGTATTATCGTCTTCGCCAGCACAGGCTCAACCGGTCGGCTGTTCCAGGGCGAATCCACGGCAAACGGCGCCTTGCCGGTTCCCCATCGCGGCGATTCGCTCGCTTCCTGAACCCTTTTATCCGGCCTCGCTGCGGACGTTGGTTGTATGTCGCAGGCTATCAACATCATGGAAAAGGGCGCCAGGCACAGCAATGCGTATTTGTAGCGTTGCAGCGTCTTTCGACCGTGAGCGAGAAAGAGCGTCATTTTTTTTCTTCCCGCCGCTGTCGTCTCTTCGATCTGATCCCGGCTCTTGCCCGTGCCATCATTGACGGCATGGGTTCGGGGCCGGGCTCGGCGGACGGGCTCGGGCTCGCGCACATCAGTGCGCAGGCGGCCCCGACGGCAAACCAGTAGTACCAGTTGAAAGAGAGGTAGAACATCATGTTGTCCGAGAACGAGACAAGCAGGTAACTGATGATGATCGAGAACGTGATGAAGGCGGCCAGGCGATCGACCGCGAACAGCGGGCGCAGCATGTAGACCAGGCGGCCGTGAATCCACAGATAGGTTGCAAGGCCGAGCACGCCTACATCGAAAAACCATTGCACGTACACGTTGTGGGCGTCCCATTTTATGCCGGCGCTATAGGCAAAGAACGTAGGTGCGTTCTCGCGGAAAGAGCCGATTCCGTAGCCCAGGAGATATCGTCCCGGCGTCATCCATTCCAGCGCCGATTGCCACAACGCCAGACGCCATGCAAACGAGTTGAGTTTAGCCTGGTGGACAATTTCGTTGCCGCTGGCAAGATCGATCAGGCGGTCATGGACGGCGGGTACAAGAAGGCTTAGCAGGGAAACAGTGGCGATGTAGAAAAGATAGCGCCGCTCGAACAGCACGCCGTAGGCGACAAACACGGCTGCGCAAGCCAGCCATGCGCTTCTGGTCTGCGTCAGCACCAGCAAGGCAAGCAGGAACAGCAGGTAAAGCGACCGTCCGACATTGCGCGTTACGGATGATTCGGCCTGGGTGGCCTTGATAAGGTAGAAGCCGAGAAAAACGACCAGCATCAAATAGAAAGCAAAGATGTTTGGGTGCATGAACGTGCTTCTCAGCCTGAAAGCTTCCCCGGCTGCGCCGAAGTTGGCCGCAATGTCGTAAAGCGCGTAAATGGCAGGGAGGATCGACGACCACAGAATCAGTCGGGCGCAGAACTGAAAGTCCTTGAGCGAGCGCACCACATAGAATGCGCTTACAAAGATCGAAAAATTCGAAAGCCAGGTCAGATACAGGCGGAAAGCGTCGCCCTTCACCGGCGAGAGTGCGATGCCGCATAGGCCGGTAAGGAAAAAGCCGAGCCATAAAGTCATCATTTTTCCCGGAACGGCTTTAGGCTTCTCGAACACCAATGCCAGGGTCAGCAAAATGACGCATGCATTGATTACCGCTCCAAGTCCGAAGTTTTGCCCGCCGATGGATGACCGGGTCGATTCGAGCACGATATCGCTTGCCGAGCGCGTGACCAGAATGATCAGCAGCAGCGACTTGCGGTCGGCAATAAACAGGGCGGCGATCACCAGCAGGAAAGGCAAGGCGACCAGGGCGGCCGGGCTATCTCCGAATGCGCCAAAATAAAAAGGCATGGCCGCGCCGGCAATTACGGCCGCGCTTATGCCGGCAATCAGGACAAGCCTTGGAGAATAGAATGATTTCTTAATCAACAAAATATGCCTTGAGGTCTAATTTTAGTTCGCTTATCAAGTACGGCCTCGCGATGGAACGCCATGAAAAAGCTCCGCCATGTTCAAGCCATGGCTTCGCGTATCGCGTATTTGCTTCTCTTCCACTTTCCTTTGCCGGGGAAGGCCCTTAGCAGCCAGGCGCGCACGGCATTCCATTCGCCTATTTCCGGTATGTGCCGCGACTGGAACTGGTAATACCGCCAGAGCAGCAGTAATTTGTTCCGCGTCGCCGTAACCTTGCGGTACGTCAGCTCGCGCTCGATTTCCCTGGAATCGCCCCATACCTGCTTGAGCATGTTCGCCATCAGGTCGAACTCCTTCGCGAAATCCGTCTCGTTTTCGACATTGAACAGCATGCCTCCGTGGTTGCAGAACGGCGCCGGGTCGATGTAGGGATACTTGTGGATCTCGCAAAAGGATTTGGCCAGATAGCGCGAAACTGCGAGGGAGATTTCCATCTGCTCGGCAAAATGCCTGATGCTGACGTTGTTGCTGTGCCATCGGTACTGCATCACGAGCTCAGGCACATTGGTGCACTTTCCCATGATGCCGAGCTGGCCGAACATGAAGTAATCCTCCGCCAGGCTGGTGACGCTGATTCGCTTGTTCTCCGGCAAGACATTGATGAAGTCGGTCCCATACCTGACGCCCAGCTTTTGGACTTGCCCGAAATCCATGATGGCGGACGAATGCAGCATCGGGCTGCGAAACAGGCTTGCTGCCGCAAACCGGCTGCGCCCGACCGGCATCGATATTCTTCCGGTCAATTCACCCGCGGTATTGATGCGGTCCGCCTGCCCGCCAATGGCAACGCAGCCGGGGTTCTCCTTGAAAGCGTCCAATGTCACATCGATGCGATTCGGAAAACTGTTGTCGTCGGCATCCTGGCGCATGAGGTATTTGCAGTCGCATAATTCCATCCCCCGGTTAAGCAGGCCGGACAGCCCGACTGCGTCAGGAAAGGAATACAGTTCAATCCTGGGGTGGCGTTCCCGGTATTTTGCAACCAGTTCCACGGTGCCGTCGGAAGAGCCGTGATCCAGGATCAGCAGGCGCCAGTCCTTGTATGTCTGGTTGACGACGCTATCCAGGGATTCCGCCAGGAATTCGACGCCGTTCTTTACGGGTAATAAGATATCTACTGTTGCCATAAGCCTGTTTCCGTTTTGTTCCGTTGATAGTTATCCAATCGATCAAATCCGCGAATAATGAAAAAGTTACCGTGGAACCGCAAGCAGCCACCGCATGAAGGGCACGGCATACTGCGACGTGCCGCCTGGCAGGCGCGATGCCAGCGTCATGTACGCAACGCGGTCGCCGGCAGGTATCGGGCGCAGCAGCCGCAAGGCAAAAAGGTAAGTCAGAGCGCCGGCGCCAATACCGGCGGCAAGGGCGAGCGCGTCTTTAGGGAACTGGAAAATTACCAGCCGCGCCACGGCCGCGCACAGCAATGCAGCCAGCGCAATGCTTGCGAGCGAACGATAGGGCGGTATTATCTTCAGCAGGACGTGCACGATTGCCGTACCCATGACCACGGACACCGCCTGCACGCCGAAACGAACCCATGCCCCGCCAAGGGAGCCGTAGCCGGGGATGCATGCCAGGCACCCCACTATCATCAATGGCGCGCACAGCAGCGCCACGCTAAAAATGTAATTGGATTTTCCAAAGGCATAGGTAATGCTGGAGCCCACTCCGGCCACGCTCAGCACGCCGCTTATCATCAGGACCGTCGCGGCGGGAATGGCGGGAAGGTACTGTTCGCCGTATATAAGGGGCAGTAATTCCGGCATGACTGCCGCTCCGCCTATGCTGAGCGGAAAGGTGAATAGCGCCACAAAAGATACGAGGCGGCAATAATCACGCTGCAGAACATCCTTGTTCCGGCTCCCTACCAGCGCGGAAAAGTGAGGCATCATCGCCCCGGCCAGCAGGCTGCCCGCCATGAGGATGCCTGAATACAGGGTCAGGCTGACGTTGTAGAAGCCGACCTCGGCATGCGTGCTCAGGCGGTTCAGGAAGAATACTTCCGCCCGGGTCCAGACGACTGCCGAGACTAATGCCGCCAGCCATGTATAGATCGCATAACGCTTTAGTTCGGCCGGGTCCGGCATGTCTTTCGGAAGCGCCTTGCGCCTGAAGACGGATACGGCGATAGGCCTGAGCGCGATTAGCGACATGAACGAACTGATGATCCCTCCGGCCAGGGCGCCGTTTAACCCAAACAGCGCAACCCCTATGGGCTGGGAAACAACCAGGGCCAGGCCGGACAGGAAATTGACTTTCGCAAGCAAGCGGAAATCCTGGATTCCGGACAGGTAGGCGTGCACAAGGGTATAGGTGGTGAGCGATAGCAGAAAAAGACTGAGCAGCAGGTTCGTCGTAAGCGCGTAACCCGACAGTCCGATGAACACTGCCGTCGAACCGATTGCCGCCAGGACTACGTAGCGCCTTGTGACCCATCGCAACAGTCCGGCTTGTCCCTCACGATTCTCTTTTCCAGCGGATTCGGCGAGATATCGCGTCAGCGTGCTTGGCAGGCCGCACGAAACAATCTGCGTCAGGAACTCAGCCAGCACGGCCAGGAAAGCATATTTCCCGGCTACTTCAGGACCCAGTTGACGTGCTATGACTATTGCGGAAACGATGCGTCCAAGCGCGGCAACAAGACTGCCGGTCGCATTCCAGAATGTTCTCGAAGAAAGTGATGAGCTATGGTCCATTTTTTCGATAAGATGACTGATGCCAGATTCCTGGAACGATCGATTTCTACTCGCTCTTTCTTCAGGTAAGAAGTTGAATCCAATTAGAATTTATTTAAAACCGAACCCAGCAGATTCACTCCGGACTGGGTAAAGCTTTCGGCCATGTCTTGCAGGGCGGCCACTTGGCTGACGTTATCCCGTGCCACCACGAGTGCATTGCCTGCGGCTGCCGAAATGATGTGCGCATCGCTGTATTTATTGGCTGGCGGCGTATCGATCAGGACAATATCGAACTGCTTGCCAAGCTCGTTGATGAGCATGGGAAAGATCGAACGTCCGATCAAATCCTGCGGACTGGGCGGACTGACTCCTGCTGGAAGCACAAAGAGATTATTCAAATCGCCGACGTGCTCGATAATCTCCGTCGAGTCGCGGTTGGCAAGGATGCTCGACAGGCCTTTCGGGTTCTTGAATCCGAACAATTCATGCTGTCGCGGATTCCGCAGGTCTGCGTCGATCAGCAGGGTACGCTTTCCGATTTGCGCGAACATGACCGCAAGGTTTGCAGCCAGGACGCTGCGCCCGTCGAGCCGATGCGCGCTGGTTATGGCAAGAGCGCGCGAGTCGATGTCCCGGTCGAAATGCATCATGAGAAGCGTGGTTCGCAGCCGCCGCAAGGCTTCCGTTTCCGGAGCGGACGGATGATAAGCGGCGAATATCTCGCTGCTGATATTGCTGTCGCCCGTGATGAGATAGTTGACGTCAAACTGACGCGCCAGAGCGCGGTCCACGTCCCGTTGCGTAACCAGGCCAAGCTTTACCGCCGCTTGTCCGAAGAGAACGTCTTTTTCTCTCTTCTGGTGGAGTTGCACCATATCGACGCTGTTCCTGGCCAGCGCGCCGGCTTCAACCAGCAACACGCCGATAGGGCGGTTGTGCCGGTGCACGATGTCATTCTGGTCGGCGTTTGATTTTTTCTCTATAAGACTGGATACGAGCATGTTGCCTCACGTAGTAATTATTGCGGTTGAACTGCATGCCTGAAAAACCGGTGTCATATGCGCGCGCAGCCTGTAATGCGGATTCTCAAGTTCCCGGAAGCGCGC
>Ga0366808_1032_pt1 | contig 20121 bp, 17 predicted proteins | sample TotcelN113001M13_FD_207020 | JGI IMG/M metagenome (GOLD analysis project Ga0366808, IMG submission 207020) | Enriched cells from coal bed in the Powder River Basin, Montana, United States - Total cells N11 rep3 HSBNCT.N11.300.1.M13 ... | reverse complement strand
AGATGTCTAAAAGCGCGGGATTAATGGACTGGATCTCACTGAAAGAACCGCCTAATCCACCGCTGTTCATAATTGTCACGACCGGAACCAGAACGAGGGCAAGAACCATAATCAAACCCTGCACAAAATCGGTCAGACTGACGGCCAGAAAGCCTCCGAACAAAGTGTAAGCCACGATGACAGCCAGAATCAGCCAAAGTCCGGTATGGTAATCCATACCGAAGGTGGTGTTAAAGAGTACGGCTCCGGAGACCAGACCTGAAGAAACATAGAAAGTAAAAAAGATAATGATGACGATTGCAGAAACGATGCGCAGGACATGAGATTTGTCATGAAAACGATGCCCTAAAAATGAAGGAATGGTAATGGAATCATTAGCGATGAAGGTATAAGAGCGCAGGCGGGGTGCAACATAAAGCCAGTTGGCATAAGCCCCTAAAGTAAGGCCGATCACAATCCAGCCGGCACTTAAACCCTGAGCAAACATCGCTCCGGGCAGACCCATCATCAGCCAGCCGCTCATATCTGAAGCACCGGCGCTCAGGGCAGTAACAGCCGGACCCAATGTCCGGCCCCCGAGCATATAATCAGATAAGCTCGAGGTTCTTTTGTAAGAATAATAGCCGATAAATAACATCATCAACATGTAGAAGCCAACGGAAATAGCAATCAACGTCTACCACACTCCTTTGGTATATTTATTCTCTCTGGGAGATACATTTGTCCAATGCAATCAACATAATAACATAGACTAGGGACTTTCTAAACACTTCAATGTATAAGTATACATTATACTTATTAGAAAAATTAAAATTTTTAAGCAGAGCTAAATTTTAGGCCCTGGGTTTCGCACACATATTTTTTCAAGCTTAGGCACAAACTTCTTGTTGAATGGTGAAGTAAGGTTTGAGGGCACTTGCATCCCAAAAGTCGTAGTGCTCGCTTGCAAGAAGGCCTGATCGAAGTTTTCAGCAAGTATCTGAACCAGATTAAAGGAGAGAATGCTAATGAGTGAAACAGTTCTTGAGAAGACTCAGGGGAGAGTCAGCTATCATGACTCGGTTGAGGAAATGCTGGTGCGTATTCGGGAAGATGGGATGTCCAATGTCTTTGACCGTTATGCTGCCCAGGAAAAAATCCGCTGCAAGTTCTGTCTGCAAGGGTTGAGCTGTCAGCAGTGCTCCCAGGGACCCTGCCGAATCAATGAGAAAGGGGAGCAGGACAAAGGGGTCTGCGGCATTGGGCCCGATGCCATGGCCATGCGTAAGCTGCTCCTGCAAAATATCATGGGAGCAGGCACCTACAGCCACCATGCTTATGAAGCGTTTCGCACCTTAAAAGCTACCGGTGAAGGTAAAACTCCATTTAAGTTTAAGGATGAGAACAAGCTGCGCTGGATGTGTGAAAAGCTCGGCATCAATACGAATCGGGATCTGAACCAAATGGCAATTCAGCTGGCTGACCTTTTAGAACATCAGCAGCAGATCGGAGTAGAAGAGCCAAACCTGATGGTAGAGGCTTTTGCACCAAAGAAGCGTAAGCAGGTTTGGCGCGAGCTTAATATCTATCCGGCAGGCACCGTTCATGAAGAGCAGAATTGTGTGGCCAGCTGTCTGACCAATGTTGACGGAAATTATGTTTCCCTTGCCTTGAAAGCACTCCGTCTCGGTCTGGCAACCATTTATAACTCCCAAATCGGGCTGGAGATGGTTCAGGATATCCTCTTTGGCACGCCCCAGCCCCATGAAGTAAACGTCGACTTGGGAATCATGGATCCTGAGTATATCAATATTGTCTTTAACGGGCATCAGCCCTGGGCCGGTGCCGCAATGATCGAGCGGGCCAAAGCCGCTGATGTACAGGAGAAAGCCAAAGCTGCCGGAGCCAAGGGGCTGCGGGTTGTCGGCTCAATTGAAACCGGGCAGGAACTGCTGCAGCGCTTTACGATGGATGAAGTTTTTGTCGGATTGATGGGCAATTGGATGGCTATCGAACCCCTGCTGGCTACTGGGACGGTGGATGTCCTGGCAATGGAAGAGAACTGCTCTCCACCGGCCATCGATATGTATGCTGAGAAATACCAGGCAACCTTGGTTTCCATCAGCACAATCATCGATATCCCCGGCTTGCAGCATAAGATTCCTTATGATCCATCTGAAGTGGATAAAATGGTGGAAGCGCTGATCGATCTGGGCATTGAGAACTTTAAGAAGCGGAAAGGAAAAGTAACGCCTAAGGTCCCGCAAAAGACTACCAAGGCCATCGCCGGCTTCTCCACGGAAGCAGTGCTGGGAGCCCTCGGCAATAAACTCGATCCGCTGGTCGATGTTATTGCAGCCGGAAAAATCAAAGGGGTAGTCGCTCTGGCCAATTGCTCGACCCTGAGAAATGGCCCCCAGGATTGGAACACCGTGAATCTCTCCAAAGAACTGATCAAAAAGGATATTCTCGTAGTCGCCGGAGGGTGCGGTAATCATGCGCTGGAAGTGGCCGGATTGTGCAATCTGGAAGCTGCCAATCAGGCGGGAGCGGGGCTCAAAGAGATCTGCACAGCCTTAAAAATTCCGCCGGTGCTGAGCTTCGGTACCTGCACGGATACCGGAAGAATTTCCATGCTCGTCACAGCTCTGGCCGACCATCTCGATGTGGATGTCCCGCAGCTTCCGATCGCCGTCACGGCTCCGGAATGGATGGAGCAAAAAGCGACGATTGATGGTGTGTTTGCCGTGGCCTTCGGTGCATACACTCATTTATCCCCCACGCCTTTTGTCACCGGCGGGCCGCAGCTGGTTAAACTCCTGACAGAGGATGTTGAGGGGCTGACCGGCGGCAAGGTTGCACTTGGGGACGATCCGGTGCAAGTCGCCAACAATATTGAAGCCCATATTATTGCCAAACGCAAAGGATTAGGCCTGCAGTAATGTAACAATTGCAGAAAGCGCTATAAGTACATATGTGTGATATGTGCAGAAATGGTCAGTAAAAGGAAAATCAGGAGCGTGATGAAAATCAACGCTCCTGATTTTCCTTTTCAATGGGGGAGAAATAAACCAACCGTTGATGAACTCGAGGAGGAATTTGATGAAGAATTTGATGAAACAGAAACTTATCGGATGTCCTAGCAGGTGGGGGAGGAACAAGTCAGTAAGCTGAAGGGAAGTATTGACAGACGTGCGCATGGAATTGTATACTGAATACATTCTTGGTGAGATCAAGCTTTTGAAAGGAGGCCGTACTATGATCGTCATTACTAAACGTGATAATCTCTCTGCAGTTTCATTTTGCGGCCCGTGCCGACCGACTTGATCCGGATGTATTTACGGACAGATAATGGTCACGGGCTGCGCCCGTGACTTTTTTTGCCTTTTGGCAGGCCACGGAACAAACTCTCTATGAGTGAAATTCCGTGGCTTTCTTATTTTAAAGGAGCGTGAATACATCATGTGGACCCTCAGTAACTTATTAACACCTTATCGGGGATTACCCCGGGAAATCTATGTGATTTTCGTATCAAGAGTCGTCAACTCGATCGGGGCCTTTGTGATGCCTTTGATGACTCTGATTTTGACGCAAAATATTGGCTTATCCACAGAAATGACAGGCTTTTACCTGGGGCTGGCGGGATTTATCGGGATTCCGGCCTCCATTTTAGGAGGAAAGCTGGCAGACGGCTTCGGAAGGAAACGGACGATTCTCGTTTTTAGCGGTCTGTCGATTTTGCTTTATGTCATCGCGGGCAATATGCAGCCGTCCATCACCTTAGTGTATGTTATGATTTGTGCCAGGGCGGCGATGACAACGACCGGCCCTGCGCAAAACTCCATGATCGCTGATTTGACCACTCCGGAAAACCGCAACGCCGCGTTTTCTCTCTCCTATATGGGTTGGAATTTGGGTTTTGCCATAGGGCCCGTTATGGGAGGCTTGCTTTATCACTATAATCTGTCCTGGGTGTTTTTGGGGGATGCTTTTTCTGCTTTCCTGGCTTTGCTGCTGATTTTTTTCTTTGTCAAAGAAAGCATTCATTCTACTCAGGATGAGGTCGGTACAGAACGTGCCATGGAGCGCCGAGAACAAGGGTCGATTGTACAGGTTCTGATGAAACGGCCGCTGTTGATTTGTTTTGCGCTGATTGTATTCGGTTATGAATTTACATACTCCCAATGGTCATTTATGTTGCCCATGCAGGCCATGGAACTTTTTCCCGGGCGCGGGGCCCAGTACTATGGTCTGGTCGCTGGCTTTAATGGTTTGGTCGTTATCCTCTTTACGCCCGTTGTAACGAAGCTGGCAGAGAAGCTTACCCACATCCGCTGTGCGGTGATTGGCGGTGTTCTTTATGCAGTTGGCTTCGGAATGCTGGGGGTTCTCAATTCCCTGCCTTTTATCTTTGTCTGGGCCTTCACTTTTACGATCGGGGAGATCATTCTGGCGATCAGCATCAATCCGTTTGTCGCAAACCATACTCCGGCTTCCCACCGCGGCAGAGTAAATGCTATGGTCTCCATGATTACAGGGTTGGGCGCAACACTCGGTCCCTTGGGGATGGGACAGCTGCTTGGGTATTTGAGTATCGATATCAGCTGGATTCTGCTGGGTGGGTTGACTGTGATCTTTACCGCACTGATGATAGTACTTGAGCATTATGAAAGAACATCTGCAAGGGTATGCGCGGGAGCAGACTTAATTTCAGATGCAAAATAAATTCAGCTGCAAATGTAAAGAGGTTGAAGCATCAGCAGTAGGCTGCGGCACAGCCTTTCGCAATAAGAAGTGAATAATTCCAACGCGTCAATAAACGGAGTGCCGCAGACTTCTCGTATGAAGCAGCGGCACTCCGTTTAAAGTTCTCTATTAAATTCAATAACTAGAAGAATTTTACGATTGATCCAAACCTGTGGAATTCTTTTTCTTCTTCTGCTCCTGCTCCTGTTTAAAGCTGACGCTCCGTGATTCATACTTGGCGCTGTCTGGCCCTTCAGGACGTTTCTGAATTTCACCTGACTTTTTCATGTTCTACCTCCTTAAAATGTTTAAAGCAACAAGGCTTTTAAAATTTCATCATTCTCATTTATTATGTGAAGCCTGGCCTTTGAACATGTGGAGGATTTTGCTTAATGGAGAAAGATTTTTTTATAATTTTTCTAATTTAGGTCATGCTAAAGTTAGGATCACGTTGTCCTGAAAGGAGTCTTTTGTTATGAGTCCATTTTTCGTCGGGATGATTCTAAGGATACGTCACTTTTTCCGAAAGATCCGTTGTCGGTTAAGATGCTAGCCAAGTCTGAGTCCAGTGAGATGGCTCAACAAAAAGCCGGATCCCTTCGTTATGAAAGATATTCTGCAGCATAACGGATGTTTCGGATTAAAGTGGACCATGGCTCATTCAAACTCCAGCACTCCGCTGAGACTGCCATCGATAGAAACAGAGCATTGGGCCAGTGGGTCAACAATAACTTCAATCAAGTAAGGCCGTCTGGTACTGAAGGCCCGGCTTAGTGCCTCCTGAAGCTGTCCGGGCTGATCAACCAGCTCGGCCTCGACACCCATACCACGGGCGGTAGCGACAAAATCCAGCCCACGGTCATGATTTTGGACTCGGTTCTCGTAATCCAGTTCTGTGGAAATCCAGCGGCGGTCATAAAGAAGATTCTGCTGCTGGCGGATCAGACCGAATAAGGAGTTGTTGAGCACAATGACTACAACAGGAATATTGTGCTTGGCCGCTGTAGCCAGCTCCTGCAGGGACATACCCAAGCTGGCATCTCCCAAAAGATTAACGACCTGGCGCTCCGGATAAGCCAGCTGCGCCCCCAGGGCTGCACCGAGCCCCCAACCCATTGTACCGGCCCGCCCGGTAATCAGGAAGGAGCGAGGCACATAAGCTTCAAAAAGCTGGGTGGCCCAAATCTGACTGATTCCGCAGTCCAGAGTGAGGATGGCATCCCGCATTAGAGCTTCACGCGCTTCGACGATTGCCTGCTGAGGCTTAAGGGGGAGAGTATTGAATTTGGTCCGACGGGCCAGCTTCATGCGCTGTTTCTGAAGGGCGGCAATTCGCTCTTGAGCCTGCCGGTTCGGAGTATATCGGGCAGCTTGCAACCGGGAATAAAGTTCTTTGATGAAGAATTTGACATCGAGAGCCAGGCTGAGTTCTGTCGGAGCATGGCGATCGAGTTCTTGTTCATCAAGATTGATATGGATTATTTTGCGGCCCTCTTTGAAGAGCCTGACATTCCCAGTGCCTCTTCCGTCGAAACGTCCGCCCAGATTGATAATCAGGTCGGATTCGAGAATCGTTTTATTACCCAGCGGGGTTTGACACATAGTACCCATTAGCCCGGCATAAAGCGGATGATCATTGGGAAAGGCGTCTTTGCCCATTAACGTGGCAACGACGGGAATCAACAGCAACTCAGCCAATTCTCTGAGTTCAGAACTGGCATTCCCATGGACCACTCCGCCGCCAACCAGCAAGGCCGGAGCTTTAGCCTCGCTGAGCAGGGCAAGAACGGTAGCGAATGCTCCCGACCAATCCTGCGCGGGTGTTCCTTGAGGGGCAAGGCTGATAATTTCTCTCAGGAGATTCGCTGATTCTGCCTGGTGACTTGCCGACCTATCCTGAGAACTTGCTAATTCATCAGAGGAAATTTCGAGAACTCCCTTTTGCACGTCAAGTGGAAGATCCAGCAAGACCGGTCCTTTTCTACCCGTGGTCGCCAGCTCCCAGGCCTCGCTCATAATCCGCGGCAGATCTTCGGCATGCTGAACCAGATAGGCAGCTTTGGTGACAGGACGGGCCATCTCGACAATTGGAGCCTCCTGAAATGCATCCCTGCCCAGCAGGGAGGTGGGAACCTGACCGGTCAGAGCCAGAAGGGGCACGGCATCGCCGTAAGCGCTGTACAAACCAGTCAACAAGTTGGTTGCCCCCGGTCCTGAGGTTGCTGCACAAACTCCCACAAGTCCGGTCGCTCTGGAATAACCATCAGCCATAAAAATAGCAGTCTGCTCGTGACGGACATTAAAAGAGGCAAGGTCACGCTCTAAAATGGCGTCGTAAAAAGGGAGAATCGCCGCACCTGGTATCCCGTAGATTTGCTTGACTCCTTTGTGCTCTAAAAAGGCAGCAATAAATTGGGCTCCGGTCAGTTGAAGATTTTGTGGTTCTGTCCCTGCTTCTGTTCCAGTCGTTTGAAGGGCCAGAGTCCCCGAAATAGATTGTCTGGTTGTTTGTTTTTCATTTCCCCAAAGTGCCATAGCAATTCCTCCTTTTTGTTTCGTATCATGAAACTTGGTTTTAAAGTTTAGGGAATTAAAATTCCCTAAACCAGGATTAGGGATGGGGGATGGTGTGAGCGGGCTCAGAAACAGGTTTCAAGTATCACATTATGAAACTAAGTTTCATAATGTGATACTATTATTGCGCTATTGATGATTGTAGTCAAAGCAATCATCTTCAAAGGTTAAGAACGCAGCTCTAATGGTTAGGATAAGGGGTTAAATGTGGCTGCGTGAGATTCTTCTTTCAATGCTTCAAGCCCTGGGTTATGGTATAATATGGTGTGAATTCCAGGAAGGAAAGAAGCAGATGAGGGAGGTTATTTCGTAAATGAAAGATATGTTACTTAAGCGCCGCAGCATCCGCAAATATAAGGATGCACCGATTGAAAGGGAAAAGGTCGAACAACTACTGCAAGTAGGCTTGTTGGCTCCCACTTCCCGCAATAGCCGTCCCTGGGAATTTATCGTCGTCGATGACCGGGAACTGCTGGGCAAGTTATCTGAGTCAAAACCTGGTTCCCAGCCCCTGAAGGGGGCAGCCTTGGGAATCGTGGTGCTGGCTGATCCGCAAAAAAGCGATGTCTGGGTTGAGGATACCTCCATCGCCATGATCCTGATTCAGCTCTCCGCTTTATCTTTAGGACTGGGTTCATGCTGGATTCAAATCCGGGAGCGGATGTATAAGGAAGGAGTCCCGGCTGAGCAATATGTCAAAGAAGTTTTGGGGATTCCGGAAAACCTTAAAGTAGAAGCGATAGTATCCCTTGGCTATCCGGATGAAGTACGGCCGGCTCATAGGGAAGAGGAGCTTTTGAGCGAAAGGATTCACTGGAACCAATTTGCCAAGTCGTGGCAGCACGATGCTTAATGCGGTTCTGCTGTTTATTCTGGCCGGGCTCGCTGAGATTGGCGGCGGGTATCTGGTCTGGCTTTGGCTAAGGGAAGCAAAGCCTTTCTGGTACGGGATTATCGGTGCTTTGATTCTAGTGCTCTATGGTATCATTCCTACCTTGCAGAAGTTTCCGAGCTTCGGCCGGGTTTATGCAGCTTATGGCGGAGTATTTATCATCCTTGCAGTTCTCTGGGGGTGGGGAGTGGATAAAAAGGTACCGGACACCTATGATTGGGTCGGGGCAGCGATTTGCCTGATCGGGGTATCGGTGATGCTTTGGGCCCCGCGGCAGTAATACAAGGGGTATGGCATCCGGGTATAAAAGAGCAACTAACTGAGGAGACACTGCGAGAGTAGCAGTGTCTCCTCAGTTAGTTTAGTTCATATCTTCCCTAAGAAATACGCCTAAAAAATTAAAATATTTTTGTCTTGTGTAATATTTGGATCTTTAATGTGACTAATTCATGAAAGGAGGATTTAAGTGAAGCAAATTGAAAAACTTTACCGGGAATATAAACAGGATATTTACAACTATTTGCTGAGCCTTAGCCATAATCCCACCCTTTCCGAGGATTTAGTTTCAGAAACTTTTGTCAAAGCCATTTACTCTATTGGTAATTTTAACGGACAATCCTCACTCAAAACCTGGCTGTTCGGTATTGCCCGGAATTTATGGCTGCAAAGCTTGCGCAAAGACAGAACTACGGTGGAGTACAGTGACCTTTTGGGGCTTTATATTACAGATAGTATCCCTCAGAACCTGCTTATGAAAGAGATCGTGGACCGGGTATTCGAGTTGCTGAAAACGAAAGACGAGCAAACCCGTAAAATAATCGGTATGCGCATTGAAGGGATAAGTTATTATCAGATAGCAGAGGATGTGGGTGTTTCTGAAAACTCGGCAAGAGTGATCGATTTCAGAACTAAAAAGTGGCTTAAGGCCACTTTGCAAAAGGAGGGACTGCTTTGAATATTTCTTGTGATGTGATTATGGATTTAATCCCGCTTGTCAAAGACAATGTGGCGAGTACGGAAAGCGTTGAGATTGTAGCAGAGCACCTTAAAAGCTGTGAAAATTGCAGGCATGAGTTCGAAGACTCTGCTTTGTCGGTGCGCTCAGAACTTGATGATCAAAGGGTGGCACATTCCATCAAGAAAAAGCTGTTTTTTGCCATATCGGCCTTGCTGTTAATCGGAGCTCTGTTTGGTATGGCAATCAACAAAAGCTCACAGATGAACGCTGTACCGGCAGTAATCATTGCTATAGGTATTATCTTCGTTGGAATACGGATATTTAAATTTGACATAAAAGGGGATAGAAATATGGAACGATTTTTTATGGGAAGAGCGATCGGCACACTTGTAGTTTTTGCCATTTTGGGAATTTACCTCTTGCTTAAGTATGGGTTGCAGCTTTTCTAATACCCTCCCAATCAGGAAGCAGGGAAAATCCTCAAGAGAGTGTAGGAGGCAGCTTTTGCATAGCTGCCTTTTTTCGGCATATCAGAAAGTATAAGTCACAGGGTGCATAAGGGCAACCAGCGGCTTCGCCTTTCTTTGATGTATGAATCTAAAGCTCGGCGAAGCCGGGTTTTCTTTAATGAGAGTAACCTTTATTAAGCCAGGAATTTTAAGTATTTATAACATAGGCAGCAGCATATAGTTTTAACATGGGCTAAAGGGGGAGGGAGGATCCTTGCGTGTAATTACTTTATCTCGCAAAGGGGTAGCCATCACTTTCGTTGTTTTGTTTCTACTGGCCGCCGGTACCTATTATCAAAGTCAGAACCTGACCATCCCATCCCTTGTCAAGCAGGCAGGGACTTATTATATGATCAACACCCATGAAAAGGTAGTGGCGTTAACGTTTGATGACGGACCCGACCCTCTCTTTACCGGACATATTTTGGACGTGCTCAAAGAGAAAAAGGTCAAAGCAACCTTTTTTGTCCTGGGTCAAAATGTCAAGGACAATCCCGATCTGTTGAAGCGGGTTCATCAGGAAGGGCATGAGGTTGCTAATCATGGATACTCCCACAGCTATACCTCCAGCCAATTTATCCGTGAGCTTGTTCGTACGGATGAACTGATCTACCAAGTTATCAATCAGCATACCCGTTTTTATCGTCCGCCGGGAGGACTTGTTTCAAAGTCTGTCATCGATGGAGTCAGAGATAATGGCTATGTAGTCACGCTTTGGAGTGTTGACAGCTGGGACTGGAAAAACCCCGGACCAACACGAATCGTTCAGAATGTGCTCAAGAATAGTTTTCCGGGAGCCATCATTCTGCTTCATGACGGAGGAGAAAAGCGCGAACAGACAATTCAGGCTTTATCGGGAATAATTGAAAAGCTTACTCAGCAAGGTTATCATTTTGTCACAGTCTCTGAACTGAAAAACTATGAGGATACAACGCCGGTGCAAATGCTCAAACCGGAGTGATAGAACATTATATTTTATTATGGAATATAATGGGAATACCTGAGGCCCGCAAGGGAGGGATCTTCTGTGTTTAAGTCATCAAGGGGTTATGCCTCTTCTCCTTGCTCTTATCCCATAAATCCGGCAACTTTTATCAAAGGCTCAGATCCAGTAATTCCACTCTTACCCACCAGGACAAATGGCACGGCTGCAGGTGCAGAGTCAGAAGCGGCCCGGCGAGAGGCTGTTGCCGAGAAAATTGCGATTGAAGAGACTTGGCTGCTGGTTCCAGCCTTGGTAGGGACAGCTGCTGCTTACTTGTTTACCCTGATCACGCAAAGGCCGAAAGCGGAACCGGAGTGCCTGACGGAGGAAAAGCCCAAACGCGGTAAGCCGGGTTTGATTATTTACAGTGCTATTACTATTGCCGGGATTTCTGCTTATATTTATGACATTCTTGTTGCTTCAGACGGGCATCTGGTTAATGTATTTTTTCCTGTCGCCGGTGCAATTACGTTGCAAATCGCATTTTTTGCTGCGATATATACCTGGCTGCATCGCCTGGATCCCGGAAGCTTCTCGGTAGAAGTCAAAAGAAGTCTCTTTGAAGAGCTGGTTGTATTTCTCTATTTCAGTATCACGACCTTTGCCACAGCAGGAGGGGATATTGCCCCGGAAACAGCAACTGCCAGAATTCTGGTTGCGGAACAGGTTCTGTTTTTTGTTTACACCTTCACGATGGGAATGGTTTTCTTTGTTTCGCCATGAGAAGCCGCTCTACACTAAAAGTGACTTAATGAAAAACATCCAGTTGTATGGCTCTTTCGGAGGATTTTCCGAAAGAGCCGTTTTTTTACATTCGGGTCTTCTTGATAGGAAAAACGCAAACTGGAGGAAACTTCTTAAAAAAGGTATACTAAAAAGTGTTTGGGTTGTCCGGACTTGACATCTTAGGGGTAGGAGGCGCAGTTTTGAACGTTGTCTTGGATTGTATACCATGTTATTTGAAACAGGCGCGCAATGCGCTGGGTCAGGTGGAAATTTCTGAGGAGCAGGCCAGAGAAGCCTTGTATGGCATTTTGCCCCTTATTCCGGAGCTGGATCCCCAGGGAACTCCCGCCGAGAACTCGACTTTGATCTTATGGAAGATCAACGAACTCCTGGGTATTAAGGATCCCTTTGCACGGGCGAAAAAGGAGTCCAATGATCTGGCGCTGAAGCTGCTCCCCAGCTTGCGGGAACAAATCCTGAGCAGTGCGGATCCGCTTTTTACTGCTTTGCAGGTAGCTGTGGCAGGCAATATTATTGACCTGGGGATTTTTAAGGATTTTGATGTTGAGGCCAGTATTCAGGAGGCCATGGATAAAAAATTTGCACGCAATGATTATGACATATTTAAGGAAAAGCTGAGCACAGCTCGTAGCGTACTGATACTCGGTGATAATAGCGGTGAGATCGTTTTCGATAAGCTTTTGGCCGAACAATTGAAGGCCGGCGGAATCAATGTGACATATGCAGTCAAAGCAAAGCCGATTTTGAATGATGCCACTGAAGAGGATGCGGCATATGTGGGGATGGGCTCTGTCGCTGCTGTGCTCACTAACGGGAGCGGGTTTCTGGGAACGGTTCGCAAAACCTGTTCGGATGAGTTTTGCAGAGCTTTTGGACAGGCAGATCTGGTCATCAGCAAGGGACAGGCCAACTATGAATCCTTGGAGTCCGATGAGGCAGCGCAGAAGAAAACTTATTTCCTGCTCCGGGCCAAATGTGAGGTTGTGGCAGCCAGCCTGGGAGTGATCCTGGGTGAAATGGTATTTTGCCGAAATTAAGGTTATATCGAAATTAAGATTTTCCGGAATGAAAAAGCATGAAGTGGAGACATTGTAAAAGTCGGCAATGTATTAATTTTGAATTGACAGGTTAAGGTAGGGCAAGTACTTGCATTGAGGGAAAATATGGATTAAAGTGGAGGATAAAGAATTAACACGAAGGGGGAATGAAAAAATGTCGTTCAAGCTGAATGAAAGCATAACCTATGTGGGTAAGATCGATTGGGAACTTCGCAAATTCCATGGTGAAGAGTATTCCACCCACCGGGGCTCTTCCTATAATTCTTATCTGGTGCGGGATGAGAAAACCGTGCTGATTGATACGGTATGGCAGCCCTTTGGCCAGGAGTTTGTGGCCAAGCTGAAGCAGGAAATCGATTTAAAAGAAATCGACTATATCATCATGAACCATTCGGAGCCTGATCACAGCGGAGCACTTCCTTTTTTGATGGAAGAAATACCGGATACCCCGATTTACTGCACTGCCAATGGCCGGAAGATTATCCAGGGGCATTACCACAAGGACTGGAATTTTGTTGAGGTCAAGACAGGGGACCGCCTTCAGCTGGGAAAACGGGAAATCATCTTTATTGAAGCCCGGATGCTGCATTGGCCGGATACAATGTTTTCCTATTTGACGGAGGACAATATCCTGTTCAGCAATGACGGCTTTGGTCAGCACCTGGCCTCGGAACATATGTACAATGATTTGGTGAATACGGCAGAACTTCATTATGAGGCACTGAAATATTACGGTAATATCCTGACTCCGTTCAGCAAGCTGGTGGAAGCCAAAATTAATGAAATTCTCAAATTAGGTCTGCCGATCAATATGATTTGTCCAAGCCACGGCGTGATCTGGAGGGATAATCCGCTGCAGATCGTCGAGCTGTATCAGAAATGGGCCAAAGATTATCAGGAAAACCAAGTGACAATCATCTATGATACCATGTGGAATTCGACCCGAAAAATGGCCGAAGCTCTTGCTTCCGGGATCAGAATGGTCAACCCGGAGCTTACGGTGAAGCTTTATAATTCTGCCCGTTCCGATAAAACGGATATCGTGGCTGAGGTATTCCGCTCTAAGGCAGTGCTTATGGGCTCATCTACAATCAACAACGGTTACCTTTATTCAATCGCCGGTATTCTGGACGAGATCAAGGGGATGAAGTTCAAAAACAAGAAGGCAGCAGCCTTTGGCAGCTATGGCTGGAGCGGTGAGGCGGTCAAGCTGCTGAGTGAGGAGCTGCATAAGAGCGGCTTTGATATTATCGATGACGGCGTGCGGCTGCTTTGGGTGCCGGATGAAGCAGGACTGGCTCAATGTGTAGAGATGGGCCGGCGGATTGGCGAAAATTTAAAATAGGGTTTGAAATAAGCTTTATTTGCTTTATTTATAAGAAGCGCTTTGGTTTTACAGCCAAAGCGCTTCTTATTTGGGATTGGCCGACTAAGCGTTAATAACACTTTAGCAGCAAGATCAGTTTTTCAGCGAACTTTCAGGTAACGCTAATTTAACGTTCAGCTAGGTTTAAGCGGGGATTCAGGTACAGCGGTTATAGTAATGAGGTCGATGCTTGTCTCGGTCAAATTTAGCCTGATCTGAAAAATTGTTAATAAACTGGTCTGATTAAAGGATAAAATTGGAGAGGAAGAGGTCTGTGAAAATACCAAGGAAAAGTTATATCTGGGTAGGAATAATTGTTCTGGTCGTTGCGATCGGAGGCGGGATCGCTTATAGCCAAGTGAGTGGGTCAGTGGCAAAGGTCAACGGCGAGAGCATTTCCAAAAAGGAACTGGATGCTTATATGCTGCAGCAAGGCGGCCAGCAGGCTCTGGAAGGAATGATCACGGAAAAGATCATTGAACAGGAAGCCAAGAAGCAGAATATCCAGGTTTCGGATGCTGATGTGGAGAAGGCCGTAAACGAAACGAAGGCCTCCTTCGTCAGTGAAGAGGAATTTCAGCTGGCACTGGACAGTAATGGTGTGACCCTGGACAGCTTAAAGCGCAACATTTTTCTGGATCTCACAGTAAAGGCTCTGTTGGAAGCCCAGAGTCCGATTACCGATGAGCAGATTGCCCAGTACTTTGAAAGCAATAAAGATGGTCTTGGCACTCCGGAACAAGTTAAAGCCAGTCATATTTTAGTGGCGACTGAGGAGCTCGCCAATGAAGTCAAAGGTAAGCTTACTGCCGGCGAAGATTTCACTGCTTTGGCAGCTCAGTATTCCACAGATGAATCCACCAAAGGTCAGGGCGGGGAGCTCGGCTTTTTTGGCAGAGGTCAGATGGTCAAGGAATTCGAGGATGCTGCTTTTTCCTTACCGGTTAATCAGGTTAGCGATCCGGTCAAAACAGACTACGGTTATCACATAATTAAGGTGGAAGAAAAGCAGGAAGCGAAAGCAGCCAGCTTGGAGGAAAGCAAGGATCAAATCAAGGAGGCTCTGCTGGAGCAGAAAATGTCTCAAGAGTTTGATTCCTGGCTACAGGGCAGAATGGCTGAGTATCAGGTGGATCGTTATCTCGACCGCTATCTTGGCTGAAAAGCAATAAACAGGACGGCAAGCGTTTACTGACGCCGGTCGTCCTTGGTCTGTAATCTACTCAGGTCTGACAATTAACTGATCGCTAGTGTTTCAACCCTCATTAATTAGGGAAATAATATTCTGTGTAGGATTTATGCCCTGGCACAAGGGGGATCAAGATGATAAATTCAAAGCAGGAATATAAGCTTTATGTGGCAGCAGATTTAGCGGCTCATTATCAAACTCACTATCGTTGGTGGTTTCGGATCAACCGGCCGCTGATCCATTTTCAGATTCTGCTCAGGAAGGCGGAGTATTACGAGAACTGCCGCAAGGATATGCTTGGACAGCTTATACTAGTTATGCTCAAAGTGCGGCTGCTGAGATTGTCGACCAATCTGGGACTTACCATTCCCCGTCATGTTTTTGGTCCCGGCCTGAGCATCGCCCATTGGGGCAGTATCGTAGTTCATCCCAATGTCCGGATCGGCAAGAACTGCAGAATTCACTCCGCAGTTAATATCGGCGTGTTCAACGGAAAATGCCCGAGTATCGGCGATAATGTCTATATCGGTCCCGGAGCCAAATTATATGGCGGTATAACTGTCGGTGATAATGTAACTATAGGGGCAAACGCTGTAGTGAATAAAGATGTTCCCGGCAACGTCACGGTGGGTGGAATGCCGGCACGAATTATCTCGTTAAAGAATTCTTCGGAATTAGTGATGAGAGCCTATGAAAAGGCTAGTCAGAAGCTGTTTAGTGAAAACGGCAGAAACCTTGGTTAAAAGAAGGTTTCTGCCGTTTTTTAGGTATTTGTGATAAACTTCAGCCTATCCTAAAGGAAGCTGTGCTGCCCTTGGCGGTTGGAACGACTTCCAGCCGGGCATCGATGCGCTCTTTCAACTCAGGTACGTGGGAAATGATGCCGACGAGGCGTCCGCCCTGCTGGAGATCGATTAAAGCTTTAATCGCAAAATCCAGGGACTCAGGGTCGAGGGTCCCGAACCCTTCATCGACAAAGAGGGTGTCCAGATGAATTCCGCCGGCATAAGCCTGAACCACATCCACCAAGCCTAAAGCCAGGGACAGGGAGGCAAGGAAGGTTTCCCCGCCTGAGAGCGTGCTCACCGCCCGGGTATAGCCGGTATAGTTATCAAAGACTTCCAGATCAAGCCCGCCGGCCATGTTCTTGCGGGCACGGTCCAGTGTACGCTGCAGGAAATAGCGGCTGCGGCTCATAGTTTTTAGCCGTTCATTGGCGGCGAGGGCTACATCGTCTAAAAGTGCACCCAGTACAAAGCGCTGGAAAGTCAGACGGTGCTCATTGCTGCCGTTGGCGACCTCAGATAAGCGTCCGGTCACGGCATAGCGGGCTGCCAGTGCATCCATTTGTCCATGCAGCTCTTTAAGCCGGCTGACCCAGCGTTTTTCCCGGGCTGAACGCTCCTGGGCGGCTGTCTGCTCGCGCAGGGCCTGATCATAAAGCAGCTTGGCTTCCGCAGCACCTTGCTGCAGGAACGGGAGATCCGGCTGAGCAAGTTCACGGGTTTTATTCCTGGCGCGTTCGTCCCGCTCTGTGGCGGCACTCAGGCTCAGCTCGAAGCTTTTAATCCGTTCCTGTACATCCTGGATGCGCTTTGGCGACCACTTGGACAGAGAATATTCCTCACCTGTAAGGAACCCGGCCTGATGCAGGCGCCGGTCAAATTCTTCCTGAGTTTTAGCCCAGCGGGTGCGTGCCTGGGTTAAGTTGTTTTGGACATTGGTTAGGTCGGCTTGAAGGCGTGCGTGTTCTTCACGGGCTTTCTGCTGGCTTTGCTGAGCAGTCTCAAATTCCTTTTTTAAGTGCTGCTGCAGGGCGAGAGCCTTTTGCAGGGCCAGTTCAAGGGCGGCAGAGTCACGGAGTTCTGCCGGTAGCAAAGCTTTTCGTTCCTCGGCAATTCCTGAAGCGTGTCCAAAGGCGTTGTTGGCTTTAAGCCAACTTTCTTCTGCTTTGAGCAATTCATTCTGGAGAGAGAGCAGCTCGACTTTAACTTGCTCAAGCTGTTCGCTGAGTACCCGGCTTTGCTTTTCCGCTTGCAGCGCTTCCTGATATTTATTCTGGGCTTGAGCAGCTTCATTTTTCAGAGCAGCTGGCTCAAGGGCAGCATAAGTCCCTAATTCTTCGCTGAGATATTGGCTGCGTTGAGCGAGCTGCTCCCGCTCGCTGCTGTGTGCCTGGAATTCAGTCCGGGCTTTTTCCACAGCAGCCTCGAGCTTTTCCAGCCCCGCCTGTTTTTCCTTGATTTCCTGCTCAGCGGGAGTTTGGGCGGAGAGTAGGGCGGGTTGAGGATGATGAAGGGAGCCGCAGACCGGGCAGGGAGTATCATTGACCAAACCGGCGGCCATTAGACCGGCTTGACCGTTCTGCCAAGCTTCCTGGAGCACACCAAGGCTCTCTTTCCCGGAAACCAAATTTCGATTAGCTTCCTCAAACCGACGTTGGGCGGCCTGGCTGAAGCCTTCAGCTTTGCTTAAGCTGGATTTCAGTTCATCCCAGGCTTGGCGTTTGCTGGTCATCTGCTGTAAATTTTCATGGACCAGGCGGCGCTGGCCGGCTTCGGCCGCCAGGAGAAGCAGGGTTTGAAGGGTTTCTGAGATTCCGGCTGCTTTTGTTTGCCTTTGTTCTGCTTGCTCCTTCAGTTGAGTTCTCTGGGCTTGCGCCTTTTCAAGTAGCATCTGCGCTTCATGAGCGACTTGCTGAGCAGCGGCAAGAGCCTGAGCCACACCAGCCAGTTGCTGCAATCGATGCGCTTCTGCGACAGAGCGCTCCCGTTCCGGGGCTTTGCTCTCTTGTTCGTGCAGGGTTACCTCAGCGGCAGCCAAGCGCTGCCTGGCAAGCTCAACAGCCTGAGTGTGCTGCTGCTCACTGACAGTTAAGGCTTGAACGTCCTGTTGATCCCGGGTGAGAGTTTGCTCAGCATCGGCTAAAGCAGCAGCGGCAAGGGCCTTCTCCAGGTCCTGCCGGAATTGCCCGACGACCGAAGTTTTTCCCAGCAGCTCCTGGAGCTTTTCCTCCGCCTCCTTGGACTCTTTGAACAGCTCAAGAATCTGTTCGCCTTGGCGAAGGGCATTCTGAGCATGAGTTAGTTTAATGTTTGACTCTTCGACCTGCCGGTTGAGCTGCAAGCCATATCGAAGGTGCCCGGCAAGGCGCTCCTCAAGCTCGTTTAAGGTAGGAGCGGCAGCTTCCTGCAGCAGGATGTCCCGTTCCCGGGCAAATTGTTCATGCTGTTTTTTTAACTCCTGTGCTTTTGCTTTGAGCTTTTCTTCGATTATCTGATAGAGCTCCGTCTTAAAAAGGGTTTGCAGAATTTCCTGACGTTCACCGGAAGTGGCAGTTAAAAGCTTGCGAAAATCTCCTTGGGGCAAAAGCACGACCTGACGAAACTGCTCGCTTTTGAAACCAAGCAGAGACTCCACTTTTTTGGTCACATCGCTCCAGCCGGCAGCCAGCAGCTCCGAAGTTCCGGGGGCGGTAAGAGAAAAAAGCTCGGCATTGGCAAGCTCGACGGCGGTACCGCCTCCTCGTTTGCGTGGGCGCTCCTGCTCCGGCCAGCGCTTCACGCAATAGACATCATGGCCGATACTGAATTCGAATTCAGCTATTGTGGGGACGCTGAGTTCGGCATGGTCGCTGCGCATGGATTTGCTGGTGCGCGAACTGCCGCTGGCATCACCGTATAAAGCAAAGCAAATCCCGTCAAGAATGGAGGTCTTTCCTGCTCCGGTGGGGCCGTGAATCAGAAAAAAGGAGCGGTTGCCCAGTTCCCGGAAATCCAGGGTTTGCTCCCCGGCGTACGGTCCAAATGCGGACAAGGTTAAGCGTAGGGGCCTCATGCCTTCACCTCCCTGAGCTCGCGGAAGACTTCCTCAATAATCCCGGAGAATTCCGCATCCTGATTTTCCGTAAGGGTCTGACCGGTCATTTGCTCAAAGAAGGAAGCGAAAAGCTGCTTTTCACTCAGCTTGCGATGATCAGCCGTTGGGCCGCTGAGAATCGAGGCGGGGGAGAGAAGAGGGCGCTCAAGAGACAGGACGTTGGGGAAGAGCGTACGGAGCTGGCCCATGGCATCGAGGATCGGTTCACTGTCCTTAAGCACGATTTGCAGGTAATCCTGAGCATGTCCCAGGGATGCGGAGTTTTTCAGGATCTCCTGAAAATACCCTTCTAAAATACGCACATCACGGCGCGGGGTAAGCGCGATGCTTTCGATCTGTGCTTCACCCTGAGCATTGAGTTCCACCAGATTGATTCCTTTGGCTTGATTGGCTTCGGCAAAAGAATATTTCATCAGGGAACCTGGATAGCGGATATGTTCTGCTCCGGCTTTCTGGGAATTATGAAGATGACCGAGGGCCGTATAGTGGAAGGGGGCAAAAAGCTGGGCACCGACCATACCGCTGCCGCCGACGGAGAGGGGACGCTCGGAGTCACTAGTCAATCCGCCCGCCACAAAGGCATGGGCCACTGCTACTTTACGTGAGTTTTCGGGAACCTGACGGAGGGAGTGACGGATCAGGGAAGCCAGAGCCTGTTCATGGTCGGAGGCTTCGGGTTCCTGCAGGCGCTCCCGTACCAGAGCGGGCTCAGCATATGTAAGGGGCAGGAAATACACCGGTCCGTGCTCATCGTTCAGGACAACCGGCTGGGGGCTGCCCAGTAGGCTGCCGGCCACATGGAGACCTTGACGGGCCAGCAGTCTATTACCAAAACCCAGGCGTTCCGGGCTGTCGTGATTGCCGGCGATCAAGATGATCGGGACATGATGATCGAGAATAATCCGGGAGAAAGTCTCGTCCAGCAGCTCGATCGCTTCCGTGGGGGGGACTGCCCGGTCATAGATATCCCCTGCGATGACGATGGCATCCGGACGTGTGTCCTGAATGCAGTCCAGGAATTGCTCCAGCAGGTGAGCCTGATCATCGGTCAGATGAACACCGTGAAAAATCCGGCCTAAATGCCAATCTGAGGTATGAAGAAAGCGCATGGGCGTAAGTAACCTCCTTCAGAAGCATGGGAAGGGAAACTACCTCCCCATTGATTTGTTTCTCGTTTGTATTTGATTTTTAATTTCTAATTGAAAGTCATAAGTCATAAGTCTTAGGTTGGTGTCTTTA
>Ga0366808_1031_pt1 | contig 20496 bp, 22 predicted proteins | sample TotcelN113001M13_FD_207020 | JGI IMG/M metagenome (GOLD analysis project Ga0366808, IMG submission 207020) | Enriched cells from coal bed in the Powder River Basin, Montana, United States - Total cells N11 rep3 HSBNCT.N11.300.1.M13 ... | reverse complement strand
GGATTCTGTTCATCAACGACTCGAAAGGCACAAATCCGGATGCGGCTGAGAAGGCTCTCTACGCCTTTGAGGAACCGATCGTTCTGATTGCCGGCGGCAAAAATAAAGGCTTGGATTTTCATGACTTCATGAAAATCGTTAAAGCACAGGTGAAAAGCCTTGTTCTCGTTGGTATGGCTGCAGATGAGATGGAGCAGGCTGCCCTCGATGAAGGTGTTAAGCGCATTCTTCGCGCCACATCTTTTGAAAATGCGGTAGAGCTTTCCATCGGGGAGGCGGTCGCCGGAGACGTCGTGTTATTGTCCCCTGCTTGTACAAGTTGGGATATGTTTAAGAGTTATGAAGAAAGAGGGGAATTCTTTAAGGAGTTAGTGCGTAGGCATTATAGGGAACCCATTTTTTAAATTAAGGGGGAACTAGAAATGCCAAGAGGTCGCCGCCCTGATTTTGTATTACTGGGAGCAATCCTTGCGCTCCTCGCGATAGGAATGGTAATGGTGTACAGTTCCAGTGCCGTAAAAGGATATGTACAGTATGATGATCCCTATCACTTTCTGAAGATGGAGGTGATTTGGGTTGTCCTGGGATTAGTGGCGATGACACTGGCTATGCGTCTGGATATCAGCTTCTTGCGGCAATGGGCTAAGCCTGCGCTGATTATGGCTATTGTGTTGCTGATCATGGTCAAAATTCCCGGGATCGGACGGAGAGTCAATGGGGCAGATCGTTGGATTGGCCTTGGGCCTTTATCCATTCAGCCTTCTGAAGTGATCAAGCTGGCCATGGTTCTGGTCATGGCCAATATATTGGCCATCGATCCACATAAAATACAATCTTTTCGCAAAGGGTTACTGCCTGTGCTTGGCTTGCTGGGGCTGATTGCAGGGCTGATCATGCTTCAACCGGACTTGGGAACCACCTTAGTTGTGGCAGCTACGACCTTTTTCATGCTGATTGCCGCCGGCGCCCGAGTCAGCCATATTCTGGCTTTAGGGGGAACGGGAGTCGCTTTGGTTGTAGCAGCAATAGCTGCTGCACCGTACCGGATGAATCGGATTCTGGCCTTTCTGGATCCCTGGGCTGATCCTTCAGGAAAAGGCTATCAGACGATCCAGGCGCTCCTGGCTTTAGGGCCGGGGGGATTATTTGGCTTGGGACTCGGACAGAGCAAGCAGAAATTCCTTTACCTCCCGGAGAACCATACGGACTTCATCTTCGCTATGATTGGTGAAGAGCTCGGCTTCGTTGGAGCAACCGTAGTCATCCTGCTCTTTTTCCTCTTCGCCTGGCGGGGCTTCCGAGTTGCGATGGGAGCACCGGACGCTTTCACCGGCTTTCTGGCCGTAGGCCTAACCGGCATGGTCTGTATCCAGGCCATGATCAACATGGGTGTCGTAAGCGGCGTATTGCCTGTCACCGGAATCACGCTCCCCTTCCTGAGCTACGGAGGCACCTCCCTGGTATTCACCCTGCTCGGAGTCGGGGTGCTCCTAAATATCTCAAAAGACTCACGGTAGACATAGCGTAGTGAGGAAACAGCGCGATGGACGATACCCAGGAAAAAGAGAATTACATAGAGAATTAACCTGCTAGCATACTTACTTAAACTACTTAGGCCGAGTATCTGAGCGTAAAAGTAACGCTTACTAGTACTTCATGATAGATTGACTACAGGCTAATAAGGATACCAAGAAAAATTGACCCGCAAGCGCAGCTTTACGCACATCCGTGAACGATTTGGCGGAGGGGCGATAAAGCGAAACTTGGGTTCTCTGGGAATAGATTGCCAGTGGTTCACATGCAGAAAACAGCGGGGTTTTGGCAAGCTCCCATAGAACCCAGTGGAGTGCGCCCCGTAGCCGCTTGGAGTGAGCGGATGTGCGTAAAGCTGCCCGACCCAATATTCCTATTACACTGACTCTAACAACAGACTAGAGATTTACTCAAAGCCCAGAAAGGAGGCAGACCTCATGCGTATAATCGTTACAGGCGGAGGCACCGGCGGACATATCTATCCTGCTTTGGCTATCGCCAAAGGAATTCTTGCCCGTAATCCAAACAGCGAAATCCTCTATGTCGGCACCAAAGAAGGAATGGAAGCGCGCCTTGTTCCGGAGGAAGGCATCGACTTTCGCGGTGTTTCCGGGCAAGGGCTGCCTCGCAGGCTCAGCCTGGAGACCTTGAAAGTTGGAGCAAAAAGCTTCAAGGCCCTTTGGGAGACTAAGCAGATCTTTAAAACGTATAAGCCTGATCTTGTCGTCGGGACCGGAGGTTATGTCTCGGGGCCTGTAGTTTTAACCGCAGCTTTATTTGGTATTCCCACCTTACTGCACGAGCAGAATGCTCTTCCCGGAATTACCAATAAAACTCTTGCACGCTTCGTTCGCAAAGTGATGGTTACCTTTCCTGAGAGTATTGCTCATTTTGGGGTTCGTAAAAAACTGGTGCTAACGGGCTTGCCTGTTCGCCCCGAGATTGGGACGATATCCCGGGCTCAGGGGGCGAAGCGCATGGGGCTGCAGCCTGAGCAACTAACGCTGCTTGTCACCGGAGGAAGCCGTGGGGCCCGCAGCATCAATCAGGCGATGCCGGCAGTGCTTAAAAAGCTGCTGGATTACCCTGAGGTTCAAGTGATCTGGGCTACCGGCAAAGCGACCTACGATGAGACGATAAAGGCTTTGTCAGAGTCAGGAATTATGTGGCAGAGAAAGAACTGGAAAATCCTTGAGTATCTGAAGGATGTGCCTGAAGCACTGGCCTGCAGCGATTTGTTTATTGGCCGCGCCGGAGCAACGACACTGGCTGAAATTATGGTTGCCGGAAAGCCGGGGGTTCTCATTCCCTATCCTTTTGCGGCGGAGAATCATCAGGAATATAATGCCCGGGCTCTGGAAAAGGATGGCGCAGGACGGGTGATTCTCGATGCTGAGCTGACAGGGGACACGCTCTGGCAAATGATTCAGGGGCTGCTGGCTAAGCCTGAGGAGCTTGAGAAGATGGCGAACGCAGCGCTGAAATTAGGACAGCCGAATGCGCTGGAGAAGATCGTAAATATTTGTCTGGAGACCGCCTGGAAATAAACAGCTTCGTTTTTCACACCTTCTGACACGACTGCATAACATATGACAGTCAGAAGGAAGGGAGTGGATTTGTCTTATGTGGCCGAAGCGTAAGATATTATTTTTGATTCCGTCCGGAATTGATGGATGGCAAGGGATACAGGCCTTGCTGAACGCCATGCATAGAGAGGTTATACTAAGAGAGACAGCGGATCAGATTCCGCCGGACTTTACCGACCTTACATATTCAGGACTGGATCAGGCACTTAAAGACTTATCAGATGTGGGGCCAACAGATATTCTCTATTGGCCGGGAATCTCTGCGGAAAATGAATACCGTCAGTGGGGACAGGAAAGAGGGCTGACCCAGACGGAACTAACTGATTTTCTACATAGATATTGGGAAGAAGAAATCATTCTTCCGGTTCCTCAAGCTGCAACGGAAGAAGAACCGCTTTTATGGCGTCTTTTGAATGCTGCAGACTTTAGCCCCTCCTTGCTTTGGCGGAAACAGGGAGGCGATTGGGAAGTGCGAATAGGTCAAGGACTCCATTGGGTGATTTCTGAAACCTGGCATAAGGAATGTTTCGGTGCTGAGCAATTTGGTCGCCAGCCCAAGCGGATTCTGCCGGAGAGCTATTGGCTTAAAGAAGGGAATACCGTAAATTTCTATGCCGATAACCGAAATTTCGAATTTTTGGGTTCCCTGGATTCATGTGAGAATGATGGACTGGGAGAGGAGCTTTATGCAGCTGCTCTGCAAGCGCTCCGTCTCGGTGTGCCCTGGAAAAATATCAAAGGCTTTTACACGCTGATGAATGTAAACAGAAATCAGACCAGGAATGCCGTGGCCCCAATAGATTGCGATGGTAATAACTCGATTCAAGAGGAAAATAGTCTAAGGTGGTATTCAGATGAATTTGCACGAAGTCCGTGGCCGAGTGGAGGTGAATTTCCCGCTAAAGGCACTCAGCACCTGGAAAGTTGGGGGATTAGCTGAAACTGTAATTTGGCCTGAGCATGAGGAAGAGCTGAGTTCAATTTTGAAGCAGGCTCAAGAGGAGGGGACTCCTGCCCGCTTATTTGGGAGGGGGTCGAATGTCCTTTTCCCTGATGAAGGCCTAAGCGGTATTACGTTAATCAGTACCTCTTTAAATAATGTGGTGTGGGGTAAAGAAAGAGTCAAGGTTGGCGCCGGCTATTCCCTGGCGCGGCTTGCTCAGGAGGCCGGTGAAAGGGAACTGAGCGGATTGGAATTTGCCCGTGGCATTCCTGGAACTGTAGGCGGAGCTGTGGTCATGAATGCAGGTGCTCATGGAGGGGAAATCCAGAATATCCTTGAGCAGGTTAGAATCCTGAGCTTTGTTGGTGAGCTGAAGACTCTCAACAAGGAGGAGATTCAATTCGGGTATAGAGAATGCTCCTTAAGAGGAAAGGCTTGGGTTTTGGAAGCACATTTTCAGCTGAGAAAAGGTGAAGGAGAGCAAATTCAACAGATAATGCGGGAAAGCTTGAGTAAACGCAAGACCACTCAGCCTCTGGAGTTCCCTAATGCCGGGAGTGTTTTTCGCAATCCTCCCGGGGATTCGGCAGGGCGGCTGATCGAGCAGGCGGGCTGGAAAGGCAAAGGAATCGGAGGAGCGCAGGTTTCTTCCAAACATGCCAATTTTATAGTTAATTTAGGAAATGCAACCGCTCATGATGTTTTAAACCTTATTCATGAGATTCAAGATGATATTTATCATAAGTTCGGGGTGGAATTGAAGACAGAGGTCCAATACATAGCTCCGAACTAAAGGGAGGAGTTTTGAGTGGCGATGGATCGCTATGTAATCACTGGAAAACAAAGGCTGGAAGGGACAGTCCGCACAAGCGGCGCGAAAAATTCATCTTTGCCTTTAATGGCCGCAGCGTTGCTTGCTTCTGGAAAGTCTGCATTACTGGATATTCCTCAATTGGCCGATATAGACAATATGATCGAAGTACTCGAATATCTCGGTGTCGGAGTAAAGCGGGAAAATGAAGCTCTGATTGTTGATGCCAGTGACTTCAGCCGCTGGGAAGTGGAAGAAGGGCTGATGCGTCAGATGCGGGCCTCCAATTTGATCCTGGGCCCGGTACTTGCCCGTAATGGACGAGTGCGGATATCGAGACCCGGTGGCTGTGCTATCGGATCCCGGCCAATGGATCAGCATATTAAAGGACTTCTGGAGCTTGGTGTCAAAGTAAAAGAGAAGCACGGGTATATTGAAGCTTGGGCGGACCAGCTTACTGGGGCCAATATCTATCTCGATGTACCGAGTGTGGGTGCGACAGAAAACCTGATGATGGCAGCAGCTTTGGCTAAAGGAACTACGACCATTCACAATGCTGCCAGGGAACCGGAAATCGTTGATCTGCAAAATTTCCTGAATAAAATGGGTGCCAAAATACGCGGGGCCGGAATGGATGTCCTGAGAATAGAAGGCGTATCGCAGCTTTATCCCGTAGAGCATACGGTTATTCCTGACCGGATTGAAGCAGGTACCCATATGGTTGCAGCGGTCATGACCCAGGGAGATATCAAGATTGAGAATGTAATCCCTGAACATCTAGAGCCTGTTATTGCCAAACTTACTCAGGCCGGTGCGGAGATTTCCATCGGGGATGATACGATTAGAGTAAAGGGTAAAGGAATCATCAAGGGCATCGACTGTAAAACAATGCCTTACCCGGGTTTTCCGACGGATATGCAGCCGCAGTTTATGGCTCTGCTTTCCTTGGCGGAGGGAACAAGTATCATCACCGAAACGATCTTTGAAAACCGCTTTCAGCATGTAGATGAACTTCGTCGAATGGGTGCGCAAATCACAGTTGAAGGGCGTACGGCAATTATCCGCGGTGTCAAGGGTTTAGAAGGGGCTTTTGTGGAAGCAACCGATCTGCGGGCAGGGGCGGCGCTCTTCCTGGCAGCCTTGGCAGCAGAAGAGGCAACCGTTCTCGAAAAGGTTGGCCATATTGATCGCGGCTATGAAAACCTTGGTGAGAAATACCGCGCTTTGGGCGCTAAACTCAGCCGTGTCAGATCTTAAGCTGATAGGGTGTCGAAAATAAGGGCATGACAGAGCGGATGCTATTCGTTATACTTGGCATATCAGAAAGTGCAAGTTTCGCATTAACCCAGCAAGTATGTCACAAATCAAATGCGTGGCTGCATAGGGCAGCCACACATTTGATTTTTATAGGGATGCGTATATCCCAGACTCAGCGAAGCAACAAGTACGAAGGCAGTGCCCTCGGGTTTTTCTTTTCACTGTCAGAAAGTATAAACTTGCGTTATCTACTTTCTAAGCATAAGGGCAACCAGCGGCTTCGCCTCAATCGAGAGTATACGTTTAAGGCTCGGCGAAGCCGGGTTTTCTTTAGGAGGGGGGAGTGTGCATGAAACCCAAGAAGTCGACTACATCCTTTCTCTATGTTGCGATCCTGACTATTCTACTTGCGTTAGGCATTGCCTTATTTCTAAGGTCCAGCTATTTTGCAGTTGAAAAAATCCAGATTAAGGGGTTAGAACAGATCCCGGAAAATGAGATTGCCCGTCTGGCCTCAGGGGTAATCGGACAAAATCTGATTCTGCTGGATCAGGTTTGGCTGAACCAGAATGTTATGCTGCATCCTTTAGTGGAGAAGGCAGAGATAAAGAGAGACCTGCCTGGTACATTGGTTATTCAGATTACGGAGCGAACCCCAGTCGCTTTGGTTACAGTCAATCAAGGTGTTGTAGAAGTAGATGGACAGGGGATCTTCTTACGCCGCAGGGAGGGTTGGCCGGATCGAAGTTATCCTGTGATCAATGGTATAACGATTCCGGATACAGCCGGACCGGGGCAGAAACTTGAACTCCCTGGCCTCCAGGCTGCACTTGTTTTATTGGGACAAGCCCCTTCTGAATTGATTCCTTTGATTGGCGAAGTGTATGTCAATCCAATTCAGCAGATGACCTTATATTTAACAGACGGCGTGGAAGTGCGTTTAGGAATCGCCAAGGAATGGACGACAAAACTTCGGGCACTCTATGAATTGCTGAATGATGAGGGGTATAAGTCATTTCAAAACGGGGTAAGGTATATTGATTTCACCGCGGCCAAGCCCGTTATTGGCCGTTGACGAGGGGGAAATACTATGTGGTTACCAATTCTGGGCTTGATTCTTGGCTTGGCAATAGGCTGGTTCAGTCCGTTCTCAGTACCTGTTGAATATGCGAAATATCTTTCCATTGCCATCCTGGCCGCTTTGGATTCTGTCCTGGGAGGGATCCGAGCTGCACAGGAGGAGCATTTTGATTCTACGGTCTTCTTAACCGGATTCTTTACGAACATTTTATTGGCTGGTATCCTGGCGTATGTGGGAGACCGGATTGGTGTCGATCTTTATTTGGCTGCAGTGGTTGCATTTGGAGTCCGCTTATTTAATAACCTGGCAATTATCCGCAGACATCTTCTTAGGAAATAATCGGTTTCATTCAGGTAATAACGAGACAATCCAGCTATAAAATTACTTTTTTCGACTCCATTCGAGTGGATACTTGTTTTGTTCGAACAGGCAATTCGCCCGGAATATCATGGAATTGTAAAAAAGTTTAATGTGAAAAGCAGGATAATCAGCATGTTCATAGAATTTAATTCGACAAGTATGTAATTTGGATTTAATCCATTGGGAAGAGATTTCTGATTTTAGATTTGCTTGAAATACTTGCGAGGAGGTCAGAAGAGAAAATGCTTGAATTTGATGTCGACTTTAATCAATTTGCCCAGATTAAAGTCATTGGAGTCGGTGGCGGCGGAAATAATGCTGTAAACCGGATGATAACAGCGGGTCTGAAAGGTGTGGACTTTATTGCGGTCAACACAGATGCCCAAGCCATAAATCTCTCGCGTGCAACACAAAAAGTCCAGATTGGTCTTAAATTGACTAAAGGGCTGGGTGCAGGTGCGAATCCGGAAGTTGGCTCCAAGGCTGCTGAAGAAAGCCGTGAAGAACTGATCAGCGCACTTAAGGGTGCTGATATGGTTTTTGTTACCGCCGGAATGGGTGGCGGAACAGGAACGGGAGCGGCGCCTATTGTTGCAGAAATAGCTAAAGAACTGGGAGCTCTGACGGTAGGTGTAGTGACTCGGCCATTTACTTTTGAAGGCAGAAAGCGGGCACTCCAAGCAGAAAAGGGTATTGCCGACCTGAAAAGCAAGGTGGATACACTGATCACTATACCCAATGACCGTTTGCTTCAGGTCGTGGACAAGCATACCACGATTCATGAGGCATTCCGCATAGCCGATGACGTACTGCGTCAAGGGGTTCAGGGGATTTCGGACTTGATCGCTGTCCCGGGACTGATCAATCTTGACTTCGCAGATGTTAAGACAATTATGCGCAACACCGGCACAGCCTTGATGGGAATCGGCCAGGCGTCCGGAGAAAACCGCGCAGCTGATGCAGCTCGCAAAGCGATTTCCAGCCCACTGCTTGAGACCTCGATCGAAGGGGCACAGGGCGTACTACTGAATATCACAGGCGGACAGAACTTAACGTTATTTGAAGTGAATGAAGCGTCTGAAATTATTGCTGAAGCGGCCGATCCTGAAGCAAATATTATTTTCGGTGCAGTAATTGACGAGAGCTTAAAGGAAGAGGTTCGAGTTACGGTCATAGCTACAGGCTTTGACCAACAGAAAGTTTCTTCTCCGAAGATGGCCAATTCCAATGAGTCAATTATTCGTCCGGTGGCAGCGGCTGCGGAAGACCTGGATATTCCGGAATTCCTCAGACGTCGTCGCTAATAAGATAACTTGATAGGAATAGCGTGATAACTTAATAAGTATCTTGAAGAAAATGACAGTTAACAAGCTGATGCAGTGCATCAGCTTGTTTTATTATTTAGAGTCCAAGTCATAAGGCTTTTGTTTGCGCTTGAGGATTTTGTCTTTCTGTGGCGACAAAACGTCATGAGTCGAAATACTTTTACTAAATATTCCCACGCAATGCGACAGGTTTTATCCCCGGCGTCCGCTATAATTTTCTAGAGAAGTCTTGAAAGGGCTGTACTGAATTAATGGAGAGGTACCTGGATCTCGATCTTTTCGTAAATGGAAGCATGGACGCATTGCTGCTGATTCTTACTGCCCGTTTAGCTAATGTCCATCTCCGACCGCAACGAATTTTGGTCGGAGTTATCGCAGGGGAAATCCCTGTTATACTTTCAGCCTATTATCCCGGTTCTTTTGGTTTTACTCTAAGCAAATTCCTTATTCCGTGGATTATGGTCTGGCTTGCTTACCCTTGGCGGGGCATAAGACAGGATTGCAGACCTTATCTTAAAACGCTGCTGCTGTTTTGGATTCTCTCGGCCGGCCTAGGCGGTCTTGTCTATGCTCTCTGGAACTGGGCGAGCTTCGATGGACTTCTGGGGGATTACTTGCAGATTGGCCTAAAAAATCTCTGGCTTCTTCCCTTGGCTGTTGCCTTATGGTGGGCCGGTCAGAAGGTCTGGCACAAAATGATGATGTCATCCGCCCAGCTTAAATCTTCACTCTATGACCTAAGTATTGACTTTGGTGCGGCATCCGGAGCTATTCCGGTAAGAGCCCTATTAGACACCGGTAATCAATTACGTGATCCCTTAACAGGATACCCGGTCATTTTGATCGAGGAGGAAGTGGCAGCAGCGGGAATTCCCGAGAAACTGCGTCCCGCCTTGAACGGGGGATGGCAAGAGCTGGCAGACCCTTGGCCATGGCTATGGAAAGAGGACCCGGCTTGGTTAAAGTACTTTGTTTTTATTCCCTATCAGGGAGTAGGGCATAGAAGCTGGCTGCTTGGAGTTCGCCCTCAGCAAATCAAATGTACGTCTTCATTGGCAACCCATGAAATCAAGGCAACCTTAGCCTTAGTGCAACAAGTTTTAAGCACGGACGGAGCGTATCAGGCATTGCTTCATCCGGAACATGTTCAAGGAGCTGAAGAGGGTTTATGAGATGGATTGACAGTATTAAAGCATTAAGGCTGAAAATTAAGTTATATCTTGTGAGAAAGCTGAGTGGGTGGCGGGAAATCTACTATGTAGGAAGTAGTGAAGCTTTGCCGCCGCCACTGAGTTCGGATGAAGAGGGAATCCTTTTAGAACGTTTGGAAATGGGAGACCCAAGCGTACGCGATGTCCTGATCGAAAGAAATCTGCGTCTTGTTGTTTATATTGCACGAAAGTTCGAGAATACAGGGGTGGGGATCGAGGATTTGGTTTCGATTGGGACGATTGGCCTGATCAAGGCTGTGAATACCTTTGATCCGCAGAAGAAAATCAAGCTCGCTACCTATGCCTCGCGCTGCATTGAGAATGAAATCCTCATGTATCTGCGTCGCAATAATAAGACACGGACGGAAGTATCTTTTGATGAACCTCTCAATATTGACTGGGATGGCAATGAACTGTTGCTTTCCGATGTGCTGGGAACAGAAAACGATATCATTTCACGACCGCTGGAGGATCAGGTCGATCATCAACTCCTGCATCTGGCCATGGACCGCTTGACCGATCGTGAAAAACTGATCATGGAATTGCGCTTTGGCCTGGATAATGGGGAAGAGAAAACCCAGAAAGAAGTTGCGGATCGCCTGGGGATTTCTCAGTCCTACATTTCGCGCTTAGAAAAGAGAATTATCCGGAGATTGAGGAAAGAATTCATTCGTTTGGAATAACTTTGAAGCTGAACGGGCATACTTTTCCAAGAGAAAATTGGCTTGGAGGGTGCTCAAATGGCTTTAAACAAAGTAGAAATCTGTGGAGTGAACACCTCAAAATTGCCTGTTCTTAGTAGCGCTAAAATGAAAGAGTTATTTGTTGCTTATCAAAGCGGAGAAAAGGAAGCGCGCGAGAAGCTTATTTATGGCAATTTAAGACTGGTCTTAAGTGTCATACAGCGCTTCACTAACCGGGGCGAATATGTGGATGATCTCTTTCAGGTTGGCTGCATCGGCTTGATGAAGGCCATCGATAATTTTGATTTAAGTCAGAACGTCAAGTTCTCTACCTATGCAGTGCCAATGATTATCGGAGAAATCCGCCGCTATTTAAGAGACAATAACCCCATCCGGGTAAGTCGTTCCCTGCGCGATATCGCTTATAAGGCATTGCAGGTCCGTGATCAGCTCGTCAGCGAATGCTCCCGGGAACCAACCGTTTCCGAAATCGCCGCCAAGCTGACTCTGCCGAGAGAGGAAGTAATCTTTGCCTTGGATGCCATCCAGGAACCGATTTCCCTTTTTGAACCCATTTACCATGATGGTGGCGACCCGATTTTCGTCATGGACCAAATCGGTGATGAGAAGCACTCAGACAACAGCTGGCTGGAAGGAATTGCGGTGCGGGAAGCTCTGCGCCGTTTGAGTGAACGGGAAAAGCTGATCCTTTCCCTGCGCTTCTTCCATGGCAAGACCCAAATGGAAGTGGCAGATGAGATTGGAATCTCCCAGGCTCAGGTATCCCGGCTTGAGAAGGCCGCCCTTGGTCATATGCGTAAATATGTTTAACAAGCCAAGCTGAGCTTTTGCTCAGCTTGTTTTGAGTTATAAACCCTTCCTTCCCCGCATATAAATGTCTGGAGGGGAGGTATGACGGATGCGGATCTCTGAGTTGCGGTTATTGGATATTGTCAATATCAAGGACGGCCGGAGGTTAGGGCCGATCAAAGACTTAGATCTTGATCTTGAACGAGGCGTGGTCAAGGGGGTCGTGATTCCAGGAGCCTCTCGGAGCTGGGGAATTTTCGGTGGAGGACGTTCAGAGGATATCCTGGTGCCTTGGGACCGGGTAAAGAAGATCGGGGTCGATGTCATTCTGGTGGATGCACAGGATATTCCGGAATTCAACAATGACCCGGACGAACGGTGAGAGAGAAGTAAGCCTCCTGATGCTGAGAAATGAGCATACAGGAGGCTTTTTTGTTAGGTTTTATATAAAGATAGGACTTTTGGGGAGTATGTCCGCTGGGAATAATATGGTATAGTTAGGGTTGAGAGTTTAAGGGGGCGTTATAATGGCTTGGGAATGGCGGCAAGGAAAACATATGTCCTATCTGACAATTCCTGAGTGGGAAGCTGAAGGAATTCAAATCGGATTCTCTTCGCGCTGGGGGGGGCGTAAGCGCTTCACCCTATTCCTCTTTGAATTTAGGGCTTCATGTGGGAGATGATCCTCAGGCTGTCCGAGCCAATCGAGAGATCTGGTTTGATCAGTGGGATGCTGAGGCCTCGAAGGTCGTGATTGGTGAACAGGTCCATGGCTCAAAAATCCATGAAGCTGGGTTAAGTGATGCCGGACGGGGCAGCTGCAGCCTTGATTCAGTGATTCTCGGGATAGACGGACTCTTTACACGGAGCCCCCTTGCCTTGATGGCCTTTTTTGCCGATTGTGTGCCTGTATTTTTTTATCACCCAGAGCAAAAGCTGATAGGGATAGCTCATGCAGGCTGGAAGGGTACAGTCGGTAAAATCACGCTTATGATGCTGGAACACTTCCGTGAACAGGGCGCAGATCCGGCGGGGTGTTGGGCGGCGATTGGCCCCAGCATTGGTCCGTGTTGCTATGAGGTGGATACGCGCGTGATTACGGCCTTCCGGGAAGAGTTTCAGGAAACCCCGTTTCTCAGTCAGGGTAAAGCAGGACATGCCATGCTCAATCTCTGGGAAGCAAATCGGCTTATGCTATTGAAGGCGGGGGTTCCCGAGCAGCAGATCTGGACTGCCGGAATCTGTACCGCCTGCCATACAGACTCATTTTTCTCACATCGTGTTGAAGGTCCGAAGACAGGGCGTATGGCTGGTTGGATTCGCCAGAACCCTAAGAGGGAGGATTAATTTGTGGCACTTATCCTAGTTGTTGATGATGAAGAACCAATCCAGGAACTGATCAAATTTAATCTTGAAAAAGAAGGCTATGAAGTGATTACCGCTATCGACGGTGCGGGGGCTTTAAAGTCAATCGATGAAAAGCGTCCGGATCTCGTTGTTCTGGATATCATGCTCCCCGGAATGAATGGTTTGGAGATATGTACCCAGCTGCGTAAGGATTCAAAATACAGTGATCTGCCCGTAATTATGCTGACAGCCAAAGGGGAAGAAATCGACAAAGTGCTGGGGCTTGAAATCGGGGCGGATGACTATATTACTAAACCCTTCAGCCCGCGGGAACTTTTGGCTCGGATTCGTGCCCGGCTGCGGAGGATGAAGCCAACCGAAGGTGAAAATGAGATCCAGCGCGGGGAACTGAGAATGGATCTGGAGCGTTTCCGGGTTTCCATCCGGGGAGAGTATGTGGAGCTGACACCTAAGGAATTTGAATTACTGCGGGTTTTAGCCGCTCATCCGGGCAAGGTTTATTCCCGGGATGAACTCCTCGAGCGCATTTGGGGTTATGATTATGCCGGAGACACCCGAACTGTGGATGTTCACGTACGCCATCTTCGCCAGAAGGTGGAGAAAGATCCCTCGAACCCAGAATACATCGAAACACTCCGTGGCATTGGCTATCGTTTGAAAGGATAACGTAATGAAAACGAAGTGGCGGATTACTGGAATTTATTTGCTGGCCAACTCACTTTCCCTACTGCTTTTTTGGCTGGGAGCCAGAGCTTTTGTGGGGGAGCCCCTGCATATTGATCCGGGAACGGTAATCTTAGCGGTTATCCTACCGGGCGGAATTGTTTATTACTTTGCGTCCCGTTATGGGGTGCGTTTGGAGAAGCTCTACTACACAGCCAAAGAGATTTCCGAGGGCAAATTTCAAATCCCGTTTTTGCCCGAGTCTACTGATGAACTGGGTAAGCTGACCAATGAGATTTTGAGTCTGGCCCAGCAAGTCAAGATCAGCATCCAGAAGAATTATCAGGAGGCCCAAAAGACTCAGGCGATTCTTACCGGAATGCAGGAAGGCGTTCTTTCTTTGGATCAGGTCGGGCGGATCGTTTTGGTCAATCAGGCAGCCGAGAAAATTTTTGGGATAGCCCAGGAGCAAGTGACCAATCAATACATCAGTGAGCTTGGGCAATATGATGAGCTGGAGCAGATGGTTGGACAGGCTTTGGAAAAAGGGGAAGTCGGAAGTGTCGAACTGAGCATCAACCCGAAAATGATTGTTCGTGCTCAGGTCAGTCCGATTAAAGGTGAGAGTATGCGGGCCCGGGGAGCGGTTATCGTCTGCTACGATATAACCGAGCTGCGTCGCTTGGAGCAGGTTAGGACTGAGTTTGTCGGGAATGTCTCTCATGAGTTAAGAACCCCATTAACCTCTATTAAAGGTTTTGTGGAAACCTTGCAGGACGGAGCTGCAGAAGTTCCCGCTTTGCGAGATCGTTTTTTAAATATTATTCATATGGAAACCCTGCGCTTACAGCGCCTTGTCGATGAATTACTGACCCTTTCCCGCATCGAAAATCATCGGGTGGATCTGGGCGGTGAGGTGAAAAGTACGATTCAGGAGGCATATGAGAAAATCAGGCCGGTGATTGAGCCTTATGCAGCAGCCAAGCAAATCAAAGTAGAGGTTAATATTGAAAAAGATTTGCCGGCGGTCTCCATGGGAATCGATTTGTTGAGTCAGGTACTTCTCAATATGATGGAAAATGCTGTAAAATATACGAATGATGGCAAGATCTGGCTGAGAGCATTTCGAACGAAAAAAGCCATTCAGCTGGAATTTGGAGATACAGGCTGTGGGATCCCGCAAGAGGATCTTCCGCGAATCTTCGAACGCTTCTATCGAGTGGACAAGGCCCGGTCCCGTGATCAAGGCGGAACAGGTCTGGGACTCAGTATTGTGAAGCATATCGTGGAGGGGGCCAAAGGGAAAATCAGTGTTTCTTCTCAACTGGGCTTGGGTACGGTCTTTATTTGTGAATTACCCATATTGAACGGAGAGGAAGAGAATGAGGAGGAAAACAGCGAAAGGGATGAGCAAGGCAGCTAAGGTGCTGGGGGCGGGAGCCTTTCTGCTCTTGGTACTTGGCTCTTTGGGCTGGGTCTACGGCTCGAGCTTTTTAACCGGAACCCTGGAAGTAGCGCTGGCCAAGCAGGGGAGCATTGAGCATAATAAGTCTGTTACAGCGGTCTTTGCCAATGAAGAGGTGCTTGTAACGGCTTCAGCCGCCGGCAAGCCTGATTACCTGGTTGAAGAAGGCCAGCGGGTGCGTAAAGGCGAACCGATTGCAGCAATGAAGCCTGAGGGGGTAACCCTGAATCAGAGTACCTCAGGTTCGGTGGCTCAAGTTATTGCCCCAGCCGGCGGCCTGTTTTACTATAAAACAGATGGGATGGAGTCGATTCTGACTCCGGGTAATCTTCTCGCAATGGATCTGAGCAAAGCGCTTGAGCAAAGTGCAGCTTCAACTTTAAAATCAACTGAAGGTTCAACTGGTGAAACAAGCACTCAAGCTGCCGGTACAAGCACTAAGGAGGTAACGGCTATAGCCCAAAACGGCGGGGTTATCGGTAAAATTACCAATAATCATCTCCCGACCGTGGCTGTAGTGAAAATTCCAGTACAAGGACATAAGCTGGAGGAGAGTTTGAGATTTTTGATCCATGACCGGGTCTATAGTGCCAAGGTTCTCCGACTTCTGGATAATCCTCAAGGGCTGGTGGTTCAATTCAGTCAATATATTGACGGCACCGCTCTGCAGAGGGCACAAGAGATCTCCTGGGTTGAAAAGCCGGCCTCTGAGGGTGTGATCCTCCCTAAAAGCTCACTTTGGGGAAAAGGCGAAGAAGTGGGAGTATATGTATTGCAGGAAGGAATTGTCCAATTCCGCAAGGTCAAAGTGATTGATGAAAATGAGCAAGCTGTGTGTATTGAGGGACTGCCCCATGGTATATCGGTGATCACAAACCCGCGTTCCGGGTTGGATGGACTGAGCAGGAGAGGGTAAACCCGCGAAAATTAGTGCGGTAAACAGGCAAAGTTGCTTATTTAGGCAGGAAACAGGCTTTCAGCGTAGAATCATTCACATGGATGGTGTAAAAAGTGGAGATACATGAAAATCTAACCAGTGTGCGACAAAGAGTGAATGATGCAGCCCGAGCTGCCGGACGGAATCCGTCGGAAATCAAGCTGCTGGCTGTGAGTAAAACCATGAGCGCAGAGATTGTCCGTGGTGCTTATGAAGCTGGGCAGCGGGAATTCGCGGAAAACCGGGTGCAGGAATGGTTAGAAAAGGTCACTTTACTTCCAGAGGATTGTCATTGGCATATCATTGGGCGCTTGCAGCGCAATAAGGTGAAATACCTGAACTCGCAGATTTCTCTCATTCATTCCCTGGACCGCATGAGTCTGCTTGAAGAATTAGAGCATCAAGGAGAAATCAAGGGAATTATTTGGCCAACCTTAGTTCAAGTCAATATTGCTCAGGATGACAACAAGGCTGGAATACCCGAAAATCAAGTCGAGGACTTTCTTGATGCCGTCGCGCTATCTAAGCATATTCGGGTCCATGGCTTCATGACCATTGGCGCTTTGGAGGCAAATCCCGAAGAGACACGGGAATTTTTCCGGAAACTGAGACAGCTTAAGGAACGGCTCCAGGTCAAGTATTTTCCCAACATTGAACTCAAAGAGTTATCCATGGGAATGAGCAGGGATTTCGAGTGTGCAATTCAAGAGGGTGCGACGATGGTGCGGGTAGGAAGCCAGATTTTTGGACAGCGTAAAATAATATAAAATTATTTTGATATAAAGACTTATCTGCATTTTCACGATAAACAAAGTAACTTAGATTTTAAAAGGAGGAACCATTAATGGCTAAACTTTTTGACAAAGTAATTGGAATCATGGGTTTTTCAGATGATGAATTCGAGGATGATGAATACCTGGAAGAGGAAGAAAAAGAAGAAACTTCTCGTGAAGAAGTACGCTCAGCAGGTCGAAAAGGTGCTCAGGTGGTCAGTATCCACACTCAAAAACAAGTCAGAGTCGTGGTTATGGAGCCCAGCACTTTCGAAGAATCACAAAACATTGCGGATCAGTTGAAAAACCGTCGCCCGGTGATTGTGAATCTCGAGAACACGGAACGCAATCTGGCTAAGCGTATCGTCGATTTTGTCAGTGGTGCTACCTATGCTTTGGGCGGCAACATGCAAAAAGTAGGGAATGGAATTTTCTTGTTCGTCCCTAACAATGTAGACATTTCCGGAGAAGCCAAAGATGACCTGAAAGAGAAAGGATTCTTTTGGTCACTTACCAAGTAAGGAGTGATTACTATCCTGATATATATCTATCGAGTGGCAGATGCCGTGCTCATGATTTTGTCCTATGCGATCATTATCCGGGCATTGCTTTCTTGGCTTCCCAATTTGCCTTATAATGCCCTCGTCCGGACTCTTTATGATATAACGGATCCTTTGCTTAAACCGTTTCAGCGTTTTCAATTCGGTGGCAATGGGGTTTCCGTCGATATTTCTCCAATTCTTGCTTATTTCAGTATTATGATTATTCGGCGCGCTATTTTGCCGGCGATCTTCGGGTTGTTTATATAGGTGCAGGCTGATCTATGAAAGACAGAATTGATCGCAGTGTTCTTAAGTTTTGGTCAGATAAAGAGAAAAGGCTTGAAGCGGCTCATCTGCTTGATTTATGTGAAGCTGCCCTGCATGATTTTGAGGTCATCCGAACGCCTTTTTTGAGTCCGGCGCTGGTGAATTGGCTGGAGGGAATTATACGTCAGGAAAGGCTCAAATACCGAATTGAAGGAGGTTTTCCGGAGCCGGAGCGGGTACGTTTCTTAATTAGTACGCAAGACCGGGCCTTGGAGAAAGCCTCAAATGAGATCGGGATTTTGGAGGTTCATGCGTCAAATCCTCAGGGGACACTGGAGCATCGTCAAATCCTGGGTTCTTTAATGGGTCTTGGCCTTAAACGCGAGGTGGTCGGAGATATCCGGCCAATCCCGCAGGGGATTGGGGTAGCAGTATCTGAAGAGATTGCTGACTATCTGATTCGGGAGTGGGATAAAGCCGGGCGGGAGAAAATTCGTGTTCAACGAGTGGAAGGACAACTGGAATTAATTCCGGATCAAGGCGAAGAACGGCGGATTACCGTGGCTTCTTCACGGATCGATGCAGTGGCTGCAACCAGCTTTAATATCTCTCGAACAGTATTTCAAGACCTGATCATTCAGGGGAAAGTAAAACGCAATGACCTGGTAGTTTTGAAGACCGATGCGGAAGTTCAGCCGGGGGATATCATTTCTTGCCGGGGATATGGCCGTATTCGACTTGTGGATTCAAGCGAGACCCGCAAAGGACGAATTGCCTGGAATATTATCCTCTATAAACCGCAAAAGCGCTAATAGGATAAAACTATAGGAAAAAAGCTAAGAGTAGGCAAAAGATAAAAGGAGGAATAGTATGCCATTGACTCCCATTGATATTGAGAATAAAGAGTTTCGTAAAGGGGTTCGAGGCTATAATACCGAGGAAGTCGATAAGTTCCTCCAAACCGTCAGTCGGGAATTTGAAGTGGTCTATACTGAGAACTTTGAGCTCCGTGAAAGATTGCAACGCTCTGAAGCAGAATTGAAAAATTATAAACAAATCGAGACTACCTTGCAGCAAACCATGGTCCTTGCCCAGCAAACCGCTGAGGAAGTCAAGCACGCGGCACGACGTGAGGCTGATGTTTTCTTAAAAGAAGCAGAGCTGGAAAAAGAGAGACTGCTTAATGAAGCGCAGAGAAAATGGGAACATGTGAACGAAGAGATCGAGGAGCTTCAAAAACGCCGGGAATTAATCCGCACACAGCTCAAAACCTTCTTAAGAGCCCAGCTGGAGTTAGCGGATGCCTTCGAGCAGGAACAGCGTGAACAACGGGACCGCGTCTCCTGATCTTTGGTGTATGGATTGATAGTACGCTTGCGGAGAGACCTTGGATTGTGTTAGAATACTCCGTAGACGATTTTGAGGGGAAGATCATAATACATGAAAAGTATTCTATTCTCGGAGCTGGCTCCCGAATTCTTAGTGCAGGGTTTAGGCTTGCATAATGAGGAAGGCCTGAAGATCACTGGAAAACTGGGACTCCAAGATGTGGAACTTGTATCTTCAGTAAGTTTCCTGGAGAATATCGGCGGAGAAACACAAGTTCTATGCATAGGGAAAGCAGAAGCTGGCCCATACCGACCGGGCGATGTTCTGATGGCTGGGAGTGACGATTTGCTCGACCGAGCATTTCATGCCCTTGATGAAATGGAGCAAAGAGGAGTAGTTGTTGCTCTTTCTGCGAATTCCGAAAATCATCAGGTTTGTTTGAATATAGATTGGCTGGACGAACTTACGCATGAGTGGAAGGGAAAGAAGATTCCGCACTTATGCCTGTTTATGGTCGATCCGGATGAGTCTGAAGCGCAGGCCAAATTAGTTACCCTTACCCGGAAAGTTTTAAGCTAATAGTTGAAGCAGATTTAAATGAGGAGGATGGAAGTCCTCTGAGAAAACGTTGACAAGGACAGTCTTTGATGTATCCTCTAAGCGAGCGGGGAACTGGTGAAAGCCCGTGTGGTAAGTCAAGGTGGATCCCCTTGGAGTGAGCGGCTGAAGATATAGTAGGCCCTCCGGCTGGCCCCCGTTAAACGGCTGCCAAGTGGCCGGCTTTTGTGCCGGCAACAAGGGTGGTACCGCGAGTGATATCCCGTCCCTTTTTAGGGGTAGGGATTTTTTTGTATATCTACTTTTATTATAAGGTTTTTTTGGGTTAGACTAGAATCAATACCATTAGGAGGAAATGAAGAATGGATTATCGGAATACTCTTAATCTGCCTGAGACTGAATTTCCAATGCGCGGAAATCTTCCTCAGCGTGAGCCGGAAATTCTCAAGCAATGGGAAGAAAATAACCTTTATGAGCAAGTGCAAAAAGCACGGGCAGGCCGCCCCAAATTCATTCTGCATGACGGGCCTCCCTATGCCAATGGGGATATCCACCTTGGTCATGCCTTAAACAAAGTGCTTAAAGATATCATCGTCAGATATAAAACCATGGCGGGCTATGATGCGCCCTATGTCCCGGGCTGGGATACCCATGGCTTGCCCATCGAACAGCAAGTTATTAAAAAGCTCGGACTTAATCGCCATGCTGTCTCAACAGTTGAATTCCGAACCAAGTGCAAAGAGTATGCAGAAAAATACGTAGGAATCCAAAAAGAGCAATTCAAGCGCTTAGGAGTTCGGGGAGATTGGGAGCGGCCTTACCTCACACTTCATAAAGACTATGAAGCGGCCCAAATCGGTGTTTTTGGTGAGATGGCGAAGAAAAATTATATCTATAAAGGGCTTAAGCCGGTTTATTGGTGCCCTTCCTGCGAAACAGCATTGGCCGAAGCAGAGATCGAATATGCCGACAAGACCTCTGATGCGATCTATGT